>ERZ1643251.213-NODE-213-length-98675-cov-29.840479_pt1 | contig 98675 bp, 152 predicted proteins | sample MGYA00579261_ERZ1643251 | MGnify/ENA primary metagenome ERZ1643251 (study PRJEB29033, sample SAMEA4952267) | chicken gut metagenome | biome: Broiler Chicken; feature: Gastrointestinal Tract; material: Caecum | place: Ireland | collected 2018 | study: Broiler... | reverse complement strand
GAGACAAGCTCAGAACAGATTCTCTTCTGAGACAAGCTCAGAAGAGTTAACCACAGAAATAGTAGCGTACGCTAATCTCAATGAATATGACATTACCGACGCTACTATTTTAGTTGGAGATATAACAGCTGAAAAGCTGCACGGGTTAGTATTAGTTACAGGTGAAGTAGCCCAAATAGAGGAGGGCACGATATGACATCAAATGGTATTATATCAGCTCCTGTAACTATTACTGATATTAAAAATACTATAGGCTTAAACTCAACAGGATTGTGGGATCTAGTAACTAGAGCAAGAACTGGTGGAGTGAACAGCCGAGCGTTTAATACAGGAGATGGTTATTTGATAAAAGATGCCAGACCTTTCTGGAATATATACTCAAATGAATCACCAGGTGAATGGGCTCCATAGAAAGAAGCAGAGGGACCGCTTACATTTAGAATGAAAACGGATTCAAGTGGTAAACTTAGAGCTTCAATGGGTGACTTCCGAGGTTATAATCATAATTCTTCAGCACCTACTGTTGGTGGAGGAGATTATCACTTTACTCAAGGTGCAGGTTCTGGTTCATTGGTAAGAGAATTTACTTTCAAGCCTATGCTTGGAAGTTATAATTGGAGAAAGGTAGCAGGAGCTACTTTATATAGAGCTGCAATTAAAGGTGATAATATTGGAACAGTATATGGTACTCCAGTAGAAATAAGTAGTGAAGCTAAAACTATAAGTATTACTTTAACTATAAATACAAACAATGCAGCTACATATAATTATAGTTTATATGTTTACATAGGTAGTGGTACAGTAAATGATTTTAACTCTCTAGGGTATGTACCAGATGTTGGTAGTATGCGAATTATTATTGATCCTAAACCAGTAATTACAGCAGCAGTTGCAGTAAAAGAAAGTGGTAGTTATAGGTACAATGTGTTTTCTATGGCTGAAGGTGTTACTTCTAACAATACTACAAGATTTAGTGGTACATACAGATTAAATTCTGGAGTATCTACAGATGGTAAATTACTTACTAAGATTACTTATAAGTGGGGTAGTACTGAAGCTGGAAATGCAGGAAGCTTAGATGTAACTAGTTTCAACTATAGAGAAGGACCTTCTTATCTTAGAAGCTATCCTGCTGGAGATAATGTAGAAGCATTTACTGCTGATCCTAGTAGAGTACCTACTGGCTTTGAAACAAATTATCAAGTAACCTTCTGGTACGGATAAAAATAAAAATACAATGTTAGTAATTAAAGGGAATTTAGTTATAAAGCAAGTTCGGAATAGTAACAATTCCGAAAGCAAGTTCGGAATAGAGGAATAAGGATATCATAGCATTTGCAGATCTCGATGGAATCGATATCTCAGACGCTATGGTTATTACAGGTGATGTTGAATGCGATTACACACATTTAAATGGTGAAGTACTAGTAACAGGTTAGGTAACAGAGGAAGGAGGTAACTATGCTTCCTAATTCTGGTATTACTACAACATTAGTAGGCAATACGCTTGGTGTTAGTACTCACTCTGTATCTTAGTTGTGCACTAGTGATAAAATAAATATTTTCAGCAAATACAAACCTGTTAAATGGCCTTACAATAATGTAGACGGAGTCACAGATAGATGGAGAGCAGTTAATGGAAATTGTGGTATACTTATACCTGATGCCACTGCACTTCCTGCTTCTGGACCAATGACTCAATGGAAACATGACAAACCGACTGGTGGATCTAGTGAACCTTTTAGGTTAGGAGATTTTCGAAGTTACAATCATAATGCGCCTGCATTTTTCAAAATGTATCCAGATCCAGTAATGTATAAAGGAAAACCTTTTAGGTGTTCTATTATGTAGAATCAATCGGCTGAAATAAATATAAAAGATATTAAAGTACTATCACAAAGCTATATAGGTATAGTAGTTAGGCATACTTCAAGTAAGGAACTAAGATTTATAACTCTTACTACCGATGTAGCAAATATGTCAGGGGACGAATATTTACTTAGTGTAGATATACCAAAAAACTGGCCTAATGGAGATGTAGAAGTATATATGGTGGCATCTATTATTCCTATATCTACAGTATAGACATCTATAGGTACTACTCTTAGATCTTTAAATCAAGAAGTTGGAAATGAAGGTTATAAAGTATTTGTACTTAAAGACGAGGAACCGGATAGATTTAAGGTAGACTGGGATTATGAGCCAGATGGATTACCGGGAAGATACAATGTTACATTTACTGTTACTTCCATTAAAGGTACATTCTGGATGTCAGATCTTACTATGGTACTTACAGCCCCGTCAGGTAATGTAGCAGGTACAGGTACAGTAACTAGTGGTGCTTCAGCTGATGTACATATTATGACTGGATAGTCATATACATTTCCGGCACACACAATACATATTATAGACACAAGTATTAACACATATGTTAATGTGGATCCTACATACAGAGGACAGGTAATTGGAGGATTTAGTATGTTATTTAGAGCTAAATAAAATAAATTTTAATCGATTAAAACAATGAATAAACTAGACGTAACAAAAGAAATTAGACAAGTTACATATACTTACACAAGTGATAATCTTACTTTTGAAGGTACTTGTAATGTTGATTCAAAGAAAGTAGTATCTGATGTTAATGCTCAAGTGAGTATTAAACAAGGAGAGATTCCAACAAATATTGGTAGTGTGTCAAGTAATAGTAGTGTATCTATCAATATTTGGAACAGTGAATATAAAAGTTTAATTGACACTGTAGCTACTGCTTTCAAGTCATTACAGACAGACTTGACTAATTACTATAATGTTCAAAGTGTTAGTGATACCTTATAATTATGCAAACAAGTTTTAGAATAAGTCCTACAGCACCAAATCCTGCTGAGACTACGTATTGGGTTGACACTACTGCCAATAATTACAAAGGAATCATTAAGTACTACGATGCTAATGCGAATAAGTGGAAAATACTAAACGATAGTACTAACAGTCAACAAAATGAAGCCATTAAAGAACTTAGTACTGCACTTCAGGCAATACAAGCAACGGTAAGTACTTTGCAAAGAGATAAAGTAGACAAAGATGGTTCTAAAGTATTGTCAGATAATAATTATACAAATGCTGACAAGGATTTAGTTAGTAAAATTAGTAATAAAGTTGATAAAGTACAAGGAAAACAGTTAAGTACTAACGACTATACTACAGATGAAAAGAACAAGTTAGCTGGCATTGCTGCACAAGCAAACAAGACTAATATTGTTAATAACCTGACTACATCTGCCGCTGGTTCTGCATTAGATGCACAGCAAGGTAAAGTACTAAAAGACGCTCTTGATGCTTTAACACAAAGAGTAACTGCTTTGGAAACACCAGCTGCATAAAATACGCTATTAGTACATACTGATATAGGAAAAGGGGTAGAAACATAATCTACCCCTTACCGTTTTATAATTAGTATCAAAGATATTTCAGTCCTAATCTAACAGATTGGGATTTGTTTTTTAGCTAGAAACAAGTTTATGTTAACATCAATAATTGAGAAACTACCAGAAATAATATCATCTATAGCAGCTTTCGCAGCATTGTGGTTTACTTATAATCAATATACGAAAAATAAGATAACTGATTATAAAATTGAAAGTTGGAAGAAAGAAGAATCACAAAAGAATATAAAGAAAGCTGGAGATATAGCTACTATATACGGTGAACTATGGGAACTATTACACTTTTTGAAAGCGGATAGAGTATACATAATTCAGCCACATCCACTGTATAAATCTCTATTTATCTCTGTTACTTTAGAAGTAAAGAGAAGTGATGTGTCTAGCGTGAAACCTCACCTGACAGATATTACGATCTCAACTATCGCAAAGTTCACTTCTGAATTAGCAAACAAAGATTACATATGGATTGATGATGTAGATAAGGAAGACATCGATAAAAAGATGAAACAACTTATGCTTTACAATGGATGCAAGACATTAGCTATTCGTAGAATGACAGATGAAAATGATAACTGGATTGGCAACTTAGTTGTAAGTTATACCAGAGGTTTTAATGAAGTAGATGTTACCAAAGACTTAGTAGATAAAATGACTAGATCGAGTGCACAGATGATCTAGTACTTATTACCAGAATACTAGGCTCCAAAATAATTTTAGTGAGAATGTATCACATAATGGCGTATTTTCAAATTTGATTTGTTAGTACGCCATTTTTATTTTTCCTAGTTTAAAACCAACTATTATGAATATATTCACAAAATTATTATTAGCAGCAGTGCTTGCATTAGGTCTTACTTGTGTATGGCAAGGTAATAAAATTAAGACATAGGATGCTCGTATATCTCAAATTTATAACAATTATAAATACTACGAATCGTAGTTTAACAACACTGAAAAATAGAATAGAGTCTTATAGCTTACAGTTAATGAATTAAAACTAAGTAAAGATAGCTTAGTGTAGGCAGTAAATAAGGCTAAGAAAGAATTAAAGGTCAAAGACCAGAATCTCAAAGAGGCTCACGTAATCAATACAGAAATGAAAGACACAACTACAGTTAAAATAATAACTAAGGAGGTTGACTTTACTAAAGAGTTAAAGCTTAATTCATTGACAACTATCACAGTTAGCCGAAAAGATTCAATCTTAACAACTATACTTGACTTAAAGAATTAGTAGATCCTTATTGTTGAAGAGAAAAAAGAATATCGTAACAAGTATAAAAATTTATGGAAGAGATTCTGGAACTTTGACTGGAAGAAAGATAGAGTACAAAAATATCAAATTAAGAACACAAATGATCTTATCAAAGTAACAGATACCAGAGTTATCAAAATGACAGACAAATAATAGAAATAACCCTATTATTAAACTTATTAATCAATAATAAAATATGCATAGACTATTCCGTATTAAGGCTTATGAAGCCGAACATGGTCCTCACTTTGACGAGGAAATGGCTCGTAAAGCAGTAAGCAAGATGGAAAATGAAGATGGCTCTAGAGGTCAACATTGGTCAATAGAAGAAACTACTTCGTTAGCCAATCAGCACGGCATACGTATGGATGAAAAATTCAATAAGTATGACTGGTATGTTGCATTAAATATGGTATACTCAGACTATTACAGAGTGGTAGTTAATATGACTAATTCTAATAACCCTAAACACTTTGTTGAGCTTGCAAAAGCTTGGTTGTGTGATAAAGATATAGAAGAAGGCAAAATGTGGTACTATTATGTATACATAATGTGTGACAAAATCAGAAACGCTGAAGAAGAACTTTACGAGAGAGAATATGGCAGACGTCACAAGGAAGACGATGACGATGACGACGAATACGAATATCATGGAATGATGCGTAGAGGCGGAAGAAGGTCAGGTATGACGGGTAGACGTTCTGAGTATAATTACGATCATGATTACGAAAGAGAAGAAAGAAATCGTGAATACGAACCATATTCGGAATATGGGCATGGACGTTCAATTCGCTATGTTCGTTTTTAATCAAAAACTTAAAAATCAATTTTAAAATAATCAATTATGTTAGGTGAAGAAAAAATTATTGTACAGGATCGCGGTATCGATGCAGGTATTGCAGCACTGATGCAGAATGCTAACAAAGGTAACATGGACCCCGCAGCTCTCATGGCTATGATGAATAACAACTACGGATTCGGTGGTAACGGAGCTTGGTGGATTTGGATTATCCTCCTGTTCTTCTGCTGGGGTGGATTTGGTGGTAATGGATTCGGTAGAGGCGCTAGCGATGCCAGTAGACTTGCTTCTGAACTGAATACTGACGCTAATACAAACTTACTAATGCAAGCAATCAATGGTAACAAAGAAGCTATCAGCTCCTTGTCTAATACACTGAATTGTGACTTTAACTCGGTGACTGCTGCTTTGAATAACATCAACAGTGGTGTTAATCAGATCTCTTGTGATGTGAAATTGTCAAGTTGTGAAGTTATTAATGCTATTACTTCTGGTAATGCTGCTTTGGCTTCTAAGCTCGCTGAATGTTGCTGCAACACACAACGTTCTATTGACAGTGTAAACTTGAATCTTACTAAGATGGGATATGAAGATCAGTTGGCTATGTGTAACTAGACTAATACTCTGGTAAACACTATGAATCAGAATACACTGAGCTTACGTGATTCTAACTTAGCTAATACTCAGGCTATACTTCAGAAGATCGATAACTTCGAGAATATTTATCGTCAAGATAAGATGGATAGACTGACTTCTGAAAATCTTGCTCTGAAGGGACAGATCTCTCAGGCTAATCAGAATCAGTATATCGCTGCAACAGTACAGGCTAACACTGCACCGATTGTTAATCGTCTGAACTCACTGCAAAGTGATGTAGATGGTATTAAGTGTAAGTTGCCTAATACAGTAAGCGTACCGTATCCTCAATTAGCAGTTTACAATCCTGAAATCGCACGTGCTGCTGCATATGGTGCATTTGCAGGTGAAAATTATGGATTGAATACTCAGTGCGGTTGTTGCTAATAGAAAGGAGGTAATTATGTATCCTTTTTATAATACGAACCAAAGATTATTTCCGTTTCCTTTCTTTCCATTTCCCGGAACAGGATTCAATCGGAGACGCAGATTAAATAGAATATCTGGTATACCGGTACTTAAAACTACAGGTGTTACCGCTTCAACTACTGAAGTAAGATATGATGTTAACGAAGAAGAATGGAGAGCACTTCCAAACGAAGGTCTTTTCTTCTTAGATGTAAGACAAGAAGTTCCTGCTGCTAGTGCAGATCTTCCAGTAACTCTTAAAGCTGAAGAATCTACTCCAGATGGTACTTCTATGTTACGTAATGCGTTAGCAGAAGATGTATAGGCCGGTGATTTGAAAATGACAATTAGATATATGATATACTATAATAAGTGTACTAAGACATATCAGTTAGTCAATTCTTATCTAGCTAATATTCCTACAGCTACTGCATAAGTTTAAACAAAGGGCTCCCTTAAAAAAGGAGCCCAAAAACTTATATTTGTTATGATGTTCAATGAATTAAAAACAGGAGATAATGTCTATATAGTAGAAGTTCTGGGAACTTTCAAAAAGAATACTAGCTACAGTGTTGGTACAGTCAGTTCTGTTTCAAACGTGTATGATGAAGCTCTTCCTCAAGGCTAGTTTTAGATGCCTGGACAAACAAGAAAGAGATTAGTGGATGTCGTTATTACCAGCGACGGAGAATCAAAAAAGTTCACAGTCCCAGTCGATAGATCCATTATTAGTGACAGTTCTATTGGGCTTACTATTTCCACAAATAAAAACGAAATAGTCAAGATCATCCAAGACCAATACAATATTTACAAAGCTAAAAAAGACTCTATCGCTAAGTGTGACGAAGAGATGAAAAGATGTCAGGACCTACTTGACAAATTAGATATTAAACCTGAAGAAAAAGAAGATCCTCGAATAAAGGAGCTTTAGAATGAAGTCAGTGAATTAAAGAATATTATAAAGCAAGCAAGTCATATGGTTCCAGCACCAATGAAATAGATGCTGCCACAGGATATGCAAAATGCTATGAACGAGGCTAGTCATTAAGACTAGCCTTTTTTATTGCCCATTTCCTTGCCTTTAAAGAAGAGCTATTACACTATGTGTGCAATTGTATACCCTATAGCAGAAAGTGCGTAAAAAAGGCTAAGAATGCGTTTTATTTAGATAACGTTATATTTGTAGAGATGAAATTAAATACACTGTCAACAATTGTGGACGATATACTCTTAGAATTGCGCAATAGTAATATCGGGGAATCTGAACATATAAGTAGGATTCAAATAGAACAATGGATACACCAATACAGAGCGTATCTAATAAGATAGGAAATAGATAAAGGTTATGACATAAATGATATGTATGTAACTACTATTCCTATGGTACACTTAGATAAAGTAGAAGATACTCCTGGACACTTTTTATATCAGTCTGAGTATGAACTACCTAAACTAATTCAGTTTCATAAAAGACCAGGACTTATCTTTGTGAAAGATATGTACGGTAACCTAATCTAGATAGGTGATGAAACTAAAGCTAAAGCGTAGAAGTATCGTAAGTATACTTGCAAAGATTATATTTGCTGGGTAAAGAATAATCGTATATACTTAGATGGAGATAGTAATCAATTAGAGTATATTACTATTGGTATTATACCTGAGAATCCTGCTGATGTAGCAGATTGTTTTGATCCCAATGCTCCATATCCAGCTCCAGCACACATGATACCTACAATCAAAGATTTAATCTTTAGTAAAGAACTTAGGATTATGCCTCAGATGCCATCTGACGATACTAACAATTCACAAGATAATACATAGAATATATATAAGAAATAATGTAGACTGAAAAACTTAACTACAACAGAAAATCTTACACTATTGCAGACTATTATGTAAGCTACAAGAACTATATAGAATAGGATACAGTATATGATATACCCTATTCTACTTTTAGAAATATAGTATCTGATTACTTTAAATATATTCAATAGGAAGTAATAGAAGGTAGTAAAGAGTTTAAGTTGCCATGTCGGTTAGGTACGCTATGTATTGTGAAGAGATAGCCTAAGAATTTTGATAGTAAAAGCTTAAGAATAGATTATCACGAAAGTAAAGTACAAGGTAAGATAGTATACTTCTTAAATGAACATAGTGATTACTATAAATTCAGATTACACTGGTCAAAGAAAGAATCACTACTTACTAATAAAACTAAATATTAGTTTATACTTACTAGAGCAAATAAGAGAAGACTTGCTCAGATAATCAAGAATAAAGAGCACGATTATATTGAAATAACTTAACTAGCCGCTAAAAGATTAAACTATGATAAATAACAATTTAATAAGTTCAAAAGCGGTTGTAGCTAAAATCATTGCCGATAATGACATGTCTGAAGATGATTTACAAATTACTTCGATAAAAGAGTGGATAGGCGAGGCAATGGAAAAGATTGGTGCTGTACAATAGCTCGAACATAAAGTAGTAGTATTACCTGTTAACTGTCATTAGACTAAGTTACCATGTGATCTATATAGATTAGATTAGGTTGCTTTTTCATTCAGCAACTCAAGCTGGTTACCTATGCGAAAGGCAACTGGCTCTTTTGGTATAAATACTTGTGGTACTTGTAATGATCCAAAGATGTTAATACAAGATGAACCACTGATTATACTAGTAAAAAACTTATACAATCTAACTAGTGATAGAGAAGCATTAGATATACTTAATTCTTCACCTAACACTAGACAAACACTTAGTGCTTTACTTAATCAATATACTATGCCTACTGTCAATGGTAAGTATGTAGGTTATGATAGCAACTTTATCAGTAATGCATTACAATATACAACTAAACCAGGATATATTATGACTAATATACCTAATGGTTTTGTTAAAATATCGTATTATGCAATACCTACCGATGATGAAAGTATGCCAATGATACCAGATAATCCTTCATACTCTGAAGCTATCTATTGGTATGTTACTATGAAGCTAGAGTTTCCTAACTATAAGACTGGTAAAACTCCTAGATATGTATACTATGATATTAAGAACTCTTGGAATTTCTATAGGAAACAAGCATACGCAGAAGCAATGATGCCTGGCGTAGATGAAATGCAGAGTATACAAAATAGCTGGCTTAGAATATATCCAGAGATAGACGAGCATGATACATTCTTTGATACACTTGGAGATAAACAAATAATATACAATTAGAATAGAGTATGACCAACACATTTCAAACAAATAGCTTTACATCTGGCATGAATATGGATGTCGATGTGAATCTTATAAAGGATAATCAGTACCGTTATGCTGAGAATGTTAGGATCATAACTAATGATAATGGTACTACTGGAGCACTGCAAGGTATTGAAGGAGTTAGAAAATACAATGGTAATATTACCAATGATGAAGTAGTAATAGGCGCAACTACAATTGATAAGATGGCGATTATATTCACTAAAGTAATAGTGAATGGTAACTATTCGCATAATAAAGTATATAGAGTTGAAGGTTTTGATGATTCTACTCCTAAATAGACAGTAATATTACAAGGTGACTTAAAGCTCTGCGAATATCCAAATGAAACTAATATCAGCTGTGTTGCTAACTATGAAACTGATACTAACATTAAGGTGTACTTTACAGATGGCAAAAGTGCTACTAAAGTAATTAATGTAGTAGATGGTAAATATACTGGTACAAGTGCTACTAATCCATTAGTAGATTCTAGAGGATGGATCAAAACTCCAAATGCTATTGATATTACTCCTGGGGCAGTTCTTCCACCTTTCAAAATCATCAGACAAGATGGAGGTAACTTAGCATCGGGGGTAATTCAGTATTGTTACCAATTATTTAATATACACGGTTCAGAAAGTACTTTATCTTCTCTTAGTGAGCTTAATCACTTAACAGCTAGTGTTACTACTTAGACAGTACAATAGTATGAAGGAATGGGTTAGAATGTTAGTTCTGGTAAATCCTGTGTACTCAAAGCTCCTCTGGTTAGTAAAGACTACCAGAAGTGTAGAATAATAAGTTTATCTTATACTAACAATAACCAACCTCCTAGAATATTTATAGTAGATGAAATAGATTTAGTTCCAACTCAATCTGAAATCAACTACATAGATAATGGTAATACTATTATTGGAGAGTTAAGTGTTGAAGAGTTTAATGCGTTAACTGGTTATCAGTTCATAGCTAAGACTCTTACTCGTATGGATAATAGATTGTTTGCAGCTAATATTCAAGAAGATAGTTGGAATCCTAAGTATGATGCAAGAGCATATAGATGTAATAAAGCGGGTACTTTGGTATTACATTCTGCAAATAGTGCTGAAAACATAAGTAAGGTATTACCAACAGATGCTACAGAGTTGAAACAATTCTACGACTCTATACCTGAAAGTCATGACTGTATTAATCCCTTTAATACTACTAAGAGCGTAGATTTTAATGATACAAATAGATATGAATATAGTAATATCAAATCTGGTAGTAATAGGTTAAGAGGAGGTAGCGGACCAAATATTGACTATACTTTTGTAACTACTGATTTCAAACTAGATGAAATGGTAGGTAAAGGATAGTCTGTTGCATCTCAAGACTCCGTTGGTATTAAATGTGCACCTGAAAATATAAGTCAGGTTGTTTTATATAATGCAGATACTAGGTCTCAAGAAGTGGTTCAAACTTTACCAGCACCGGGAGTACGATTGCCTAACTATGCTGATCCATACTTAGCTGCTAACTATAGAAGCTATCAGAGAGATGAAGTATACAGATTTGGTATTGTGTTCTATAATGAAAAAAATATACCGAGTCCTGTACACTGGATTGGTGATATTAGATTCCCACATTCTGTGGAATGCCCAGCATTCGCAGCAGGTAGTTCTAATTTACAAGCTAGACCATTAGGTATTAAATTCCAAGTAAGAAATGTGCCAGCAGGATGTACTTCATTTGAAATTGTACGATGTGACAGAACTGAAGCAGATAGAACCATCTTAATGCAAGCAGCTATGTCTATTGTTGGTAATATGTCAGCATCTGATGATACTGGTGAATTAGGAGGTAGTACGGATGTAAGACCTTATCTGTTTCTTACTTATCAAGCGGGTGATCTAACAGCTGTTGGTTTCAATGGTACTGATAGAGTACGTAATGCATTCTTACCTAATAATCAAGTACAATCTGATTATGTTACTCTTATCTCACCAGAGATATCCTTTATGCAAGATAAGATAGAACAGTCATTCAAAGGTCAACCTACATATGTAGAATCTTTGTATGGGTTAGTATCTCAATTCGATGCGGTAGGTGGTAAGCCACGTATTATGATGAATGCTCTTAAGGTAAGAGATACAGATCCTAATGCTGGTGAATTAACTAAAGTAAATAAGATAGGAATTGTAACAGATGGATCTGATGGTGCAGTAGGTGTGTTAGTAGATGATACTTCTAAAGCTGGACAAGAAAGTGCTAGTAGTAGATATGCTTTAAGTTCTGGTATTAGTAAATATTATAGACTACAGAGTTCTGGTAACGGATCTGCATATGGTAGGAAACAAGCTTACATTACTGATGTTAAGTATCCTCCTATGGCTCCATATAATTCTATCAATGATAAATCGCCATACTATGTTAATATTGGTAATATTGCATACTTGAATATGGGTCTTACTAACTTTCAGTATGCTTTACCTAGAGAAAATACTAGTGACAAATCTGGACCATTTGGACCATGTTTGATTGCATATATTCCTGGAGTTACTTCTGCTATACCTAGATTTAGTTCTATTGGTGATGGATCTTCTACTCTAGATTCTGCGTATACTCGTAATGCCATACCTGTAGTTAATATAAAGAAAGATGGTAGTCAGTATGGAGGTAATACATTTACTTCTAGACAGAACTCTATCTATATATCTACTAATTCATATAGTAATGATATATCTGGTATTACACACACTCTATATACTTTTGGTGGTGATACTTACTTATGTCTATTAGATCAACCTTTGACTATGATCTTCTAGAAGAAAGATCCTCAGGATTGGGATGATTACAAGATGTTCACAGCTGCATATATACCGTTTGAATCAAGTATCAACTTGAACTTAGCATATGGTGATGCGGTACACAGAAGCTTTAGAAGTGGTGATAACTTTCTTGATATCTTTACTTAGATAGAACCAGGTCAGTTAGGAGCATATCACGTGCAGGATAGACCGTACTTTGCTTATAATCCTACTTACTCTTCACAACCAGGTAGTAGAAAGTATATATCAGCCTCTATATATGCAGAGAATAATGTAGTTACATCTAATCGTATTGCTTGTTCTGAAGCTAAGACTAACAACGAAATACTTGATAATTGGACTAAGTTCAAATTTGCTAACTATTTAGATGTAGATAATAAGTATGGTTAGATTACTAATCTAACATCATTCAAAGATAGATTGTTCTTCTGGTAGGATACTGCACTAGGTATTGCTTCTGTAAATGAAAGATCTCTTATTCAAGATAATAATGTAGGACAGTTAACATTAGGTACAGGTGGTATTCTTACAAGAGCTGATTATTTAACTAATACAAATGGTTCATCTATAGTAAATGATAGAAGTATAGTACACTCTGATAATGTACTGTATTGGTACGACTTTGATAAGAATGAAATATGTGCTTACACTGGACAAGTATCACAGATCTCTAAAGAGAAAGGTGTATAGACTTATCTCAATGAAATGTATGTGAACAAGCGTAATGTAAGCTTAGCGTTCTATGATAAGAAGTACAATGAAGTATGGTTTAAGTTCTACGACAAATCATTGATATTCAATGAACAGTTAGGTCAATTTACTTCATTCTATACATTTAATCCTCAGTGGGCTCTACCATTCTCTAATAAGATTGTAACTATTAAAGATAACTTCTACTATGTGATTAATACTCTAGATATAGATGGAATACTTCCTGAAACTAAGATTGCTAAAGTACAATTCTATGTAAACAAGGATACTCTATATACTAAAGTATTTGATAATGTATTCTTTGGTGGAGAATTCAATGACCCTAGTACGGCAGACAATCTGACTGCTATGAATAATATAATAACAAATATTACATTTCACACTAAGAGTCAAGAAGCTAATCCATTACCACCATGTACATATGATAGTACAGTAAATACTGATCTTAAGTATGCTTACGATTATAGAGAAGATACATATAGATTTGCTATAGGTAGAGAGAATATAAAATTGAGTGATACACAACAGATTGAGAATAAAGCAAATGCTGGTAGATTGAGAGGTAAATGGTTACAGTGTGAATATGTATTCGACTGTAATAATGATAAGACCTTTAAATTACCATACGTTAATACAACATATAGATATTCACTAGTATAATGAAAAAGAAAGGAAAGAAAGCACGTGCATGTGCGTTTGGTGCTAAGATTACACCAGATAGTATTTCAGATATGATACAAGGCACAGCAGGCTTATTTGGTAGTTTATCTGGCAAATCTACAGCTACTACATCTGGACAGGCAGTAGGATAGTCCATTGGAAACATATTCAGTGGTGCAAGTTCAGGTATGCAAATTGGTCAAATGTTTGGACCACAAGGAGCAGCTATAGGAGCCGCTGCTGGAGCAGCTATGGGTTTAATAGGTAAATCGGGTGGCATAACTGAAACAGGTGGATTTACTGAAGATAATCAGTATTCACTGGGTACAGGTTTAATTGGTGCATTCGGTAATAAGCGACTGAAACGTAAGATTGAACAAGATAAAGCTAAAGTACAAGCAAATAGAATTGCAGTATCTAATACTGCCAACTTGCAAGCAGATTGGTATAATGACAATAATTATGACACATACACATTTGCAGATGGAGGTACAGCTGGCAGTTTGGCTTATGTTGATGATGGAGAGTTAATTCAAACTCCAGATGGTAATGTTAGTAAAGTACCCGAACAAGGTAAACCTACTGACTCTAATCTGGTTAACTTGCCTTATGGTACTAAGATACTTAGTGATACTCTAAAAGTTCCAGGAACTAAGAAAACATTTGCACAAATGGGAGAAGAAATGATGTCGAAAAAGAAAAGTAAAGGTAAAGATAGATATGCTTAGAATGCTGCTAAATTGAATGCCATGAATAATGCTATGATTCATGATGAATTATTCAATCAGCAAGAAGCATTAAAATAGAAAAAAGGAATTAAACCAAAGACTAAAGCTTTTGAGGATGGAGGTTTATATCGTAGATATAACAGAAATGTGAACGATACTATGCGAGACATCATTATTGGTTCTCAGCTTGGACAAGATAAAGTACTCACAGGTTTCTACGACAGTAAAGGTATGGGTAGAATGCCTAATCTTACTGATAATATTGCATTGCCAGAAGTAACAGTAACAGCGGCAGCACCTACTGGTGATACAGGTAAAGGAAATGGAAAAGGAAGGCGTTTTAGTTTTCCTAAATTAGGAGACCTTGGAGAATATGCCAGCTCAATAGCATCGCTTGCTCCAGTAATATCTAATCTTACTTCAGGTAGTGCAGAGCAAGTAAGAGACGTACAGAATCCATATGCGGGAACTGTTGCTAGAATTATGCGTAATCGTAGATACGATATTACTCCAGCATTAAGAGAATTGTCTACTAGTAGAGCAATATCAGATTATAATGCTAGTCAATCTAATACTAACACAGGAGCTAATATGGCTTATAGATTACAATCAGCTGTTGGATTAGACAAAGCAATTGCTAATCTATATAGTCAAGCTAGTAATATGCAGAATCAATTTGATGCAGATTATGCTAGTACACTTAACAATCTTGGTCAGCAATATGTTGGAGCTATTAATCTTTCTAGCGATTTAGGTGCTAGAAACAGAGCGGCTGCTTATAATATAAGAAATGCAGGTTTAGGACAACTAAGCAAATGGGCACAAACTCAGCAACTTATGCGTAACCAGAAGAGGAGAGATAAGCAAATGCTTAGTTTATATAAACCATTCTTAGAATCTGGTTTTACTAATACTGATTTAACTAACTTCCTAAGATACGAATAATATGGCAGTAAATAGATATAGCTAGCCAGCATAGGCAGATTTTATCAATACATATGTACCTATTAACTTTGGAGAGTTATATAGAATTGGTACTACTCAAAAAGCAGCTGTAGATCAAGCAGCTGCTAATTTGCAAAACAATATACAGAAATGGAGTGAATTCCAATCCCCTTCAGCTGTAGATACTAAAAGATATTATGATCTTACTATTGGTTCAATGAAGGATTATATTACAGAACTTGCCAGTAATCCTGATTTATTGAAAACACAAGAAGGTAGATCTAGACTGTAGTCAATGATTAATAATGTAGACTATAATGCTTTAAGCAATCTTAAGCAGAGCAGAGACGCAATGTTGTAGAGACAGAAAGTAGATCAGCAACTTATGTTATCTGACAAGTATAATCCTTTGTGGCATAAAGTAGATTACACAGGTTATAATACACAAGCTGCTGGTATATTTAACGATGTGTCACCGTTAGCATATAAGTCTGAGGTAGACATTGTGAAACCGTTTGTTGATAACCTTAAACCTGGATTCATACGTAATCAAGGAGGATGGGAATACAAAGGTGTATCTGAAGCTAGAACTAGAGAAGAAGTAGATAAGAATATATCTAGTATACTTAACACTCCTCAAGCACAGAAACACATTGAAGTGTTACAACAGCAAGGTCTCAGTCCTGAAGAAGCTACAAATCAATTTGTCAATAGTATATACAGAGCTGCTAAGGAATTTGCTTATGAAGATAGAGAAAGAGATCCTTGGTTCCTTAAAAGTATGGAATTGGCAGCCAGAAGAGCAGCTAAAGAACAAACTCCTACCATGCTCAACAATCTTACTACTATGATTCATAATGATAGTAGAAAGAAATTACTTGAGAACTTTAGTGGGCTTAATCAACAGACTATACAAGGTATGCTTAGAGGTCAAGAACTTACTCCTGAACAGAGGGATACACTTATGTATAATATGTCTCCAGATGTAATTCAAAACAAATTAAAATCTGGTTTCTTAGAAGTAGCTAAGAATAAAAAGAACTTAAACGCTGGAGCTAAATGGGTATTAGATGTAGTGTCTGCACCATTAAGCCCAAGTGCCAATGACATATACGCTAAGGATGGTTCTACTGAAAAATTAAGGGACAATACATACTTAGCAAATGATTCACGTAATTTCATACTCGCTGATAATTTAGCTTACGCTATGATGGGTACTAGTAGAAATGCTGTACTTGGTAGAGATGCTGCTAAGAATCCGTTATTACGTAAAAGTATTATTGCTAGAGACAAGTTCGATAAGCTATGGGAATCTGGAGATAGATTCAATGGCTTTATTGTAAAAGGAGAAGGAAGAACTATTACAGATGGAGGTAGAGTATATCATGTAAAGAATGTATTTATACCTGCTGATCAGCTAAGTGATTTTACTACTGAAGATAAAGGTTTAATTGGTAAACTAGTTAGACAAGGTGATATTGGTGATTCAGAAACATTGTCAATAGTAAGTGAATTAGATGATGAAGGAAATGTAATAGACAGAAAGACAAAAAGAACACGTACTAAGAGCGATAATGCTAGTCTCTATTTAAAAGTACAGGTAGTTACTCCTATCGCAGATGAAGGTGAGAGAGCTATCGAAGCAGATAATATCTATACTAAAAAGACGAGAGGTTTGAGTTCTAAACAGACAGATATTCAGGCCGAAATCTCGGAATATGAAAGACTTTAATATGAAAGCATTCGGTAATGGTCATACAGCTCGTGACTTTTCTAGTGTTGGTGTGCAATCGTTCAATACAATGAACTATGGCTATGCACCTCAAGAATATGAAAGAGCTAAAACATATAATGAAATAGCAGAGAACGTATCTGAAGAAATTGCAGATATAGACTATGATAAGTTAGCAGAGTAGAAGGATACATCGGAAGATGCGTCCTCTTCTACTTTTGGTACATTGCTTGCATTCACCAATCCTGTAGTAGCAACTGGTATACAGCTTGCAAGAACTGCTAAAGATGCAATTCAGAATGGTGAAACTAGACAGTTATACAATAGTTTAGTAGAAAAGAAACTGCAAACTAATGTTACTAATCTGCAAGGTGATATTGTTAAAAATGAAGGTAAAACCATACCTGAGATTGAGTTTGTAAAGCAATACGAAGAACAGTTAGATCTATTTAATAAAACTACTGATCAGGCAAGTAAACAAGATCTATCAACATACTTAGCAGAAAATGAAGAAAGATACAGATAGACTATATTAAGAAATCCAGAACTACGTAGCATATACTTTGATTTAGGTGATGCTAATACTAGTGTGGATAGAAGTAATATGTCTGTATGGGATAACATTAAGTATACGGCTAATCAGATATTTGCATCTGGTAAAGAAGATGTATTATCAGGAGCTATTGATTCTGGATTAGTAGATTACAATAACATACAGAATCTGAAGTATACCGCTAAAGCAGCCGATAAAGATAGAACTCGCGTTCTTAATGATCTTGATTTACTTTTACCTCCTAAATTTGCTTCACTAGAAACTAAACAGTAGGAGTTAGAGAATATACAAAGTAAACTCAGACAAGGTACTTGGTACTTTAATCCTGATGTACTTACTCCAGAGTTTAGAAAGAAGGTAGATGAAAACCAATTAAATTTCTTAGACCCTTCTTCTATCAAGTATGCATTACCACAGATTGGTTCATCTCTATCTGAGATGGGTGCTATGGCTGGATCTTTTGCTACTTCTTTAGCTGCGAGTAAAGCTGCTAAAGCGTTACCTGGATACGGTAAGCTTATTGGTGTAGCAGAAGCTGGTATTAATACTTGGTTAACATGGTATCAAAGACAAGCTGAGACTAATAGTGAAGTATTTGATTCTTACTCTTCTAGAGTAATTAATGCCATTAATGAAAAGAATGTAGACTTTGATAAGATAATTACAGAAGGTAAATAGGAATTAAGCAAGTTAGGTCTTAATACTGATAAATCAGAGTATGATATACTTAATGATATGTTAGTATATAATGTGGCTACAAGTTCTCCTGTATTTGAACAGATTAAGAGAGACTCTTATAATGGTTTAAGACAAGTAGAACAGAGCAACATGGCATTAGGAGCTTTGGATTTACTTGAAGCATCTGTGTTCTCTTATGGTGGTAAAGCTGCTATGAACTCTATACTCAAAGGTACTAAGCTTGCTACAGCTGGTTCTAAATTATCTAAAGCAGCAGAAGCTGGTAAAAAGTTTGTAGATAGTAATATCAATAAGGCATTACTCAAGATAACAAGAAGTCCAGGTGCAGCTAATGAAACTAAACACTTGTTAGGTAGTTTAGGCTCTATGGCGGCTAAAGCTGGCTTCATTGCTGTATCTGAAGGTACTGAAGAAGGTGTACAGAATCTTTTGCAGAGTGAATATCAGAAAGGTTTATACGATAAGTATAGAGGAGAAGATGCCACAATCTTAGAATCTATCGGTCGTAATGCTAGATTAAGTGTAGAATCTAATTTAGCATTAGCTGGTCTACATCCTGATGATGCCTTAAATAATGATAACGAACTTATACAGTCAATGAAAGTTGGTTCTCTTATTGGTATTATCATGGGTTCTTCTTTATCTGTAGCTAGTGGTTCTTATAATGCATACCAACAGTTGATGGCAGATAATCAAGTAAGACAAATGTCTGCGCATGACTTTGCTAATAGAGAGAATGATGCTAAAGTAGATCAATTTTATAATGCAGCTAAGCGTAAGAAATTTGAATATTTACAGAAATCACTTGAGGATATTAGAGATAACTTCTTACCAGAAGGCGTAACAGCAGAAGATATTAATTCTGATATAGCAGATGCTAGAAAGATTAATATGTTGTATCATAATCCTACATTGGATAATAACTTTACCGATTTAGGAGTAACTAGAGGAACAGAGAAACATCGCAACATACTTAAGAATGCTCTTAAAGCTATGAATGTTGAAGAAACATACAGAGCTGATACTAGAGTAGCAGCAGAAGATTTGAATACTGCTTTAAATAATGCTGACGATGATTCTTACGATGCTACTATCAGAACATTTTATGACCAAGCTATTGCACAAGATCCTGAATATGGAGTAGATTATGAATCCTATAAATCTGTATTTAAACAAATAAATCAAATACAGGCAGCAATCAAGTCTCTTACTAAACTTAATAATCAATTAAAGAATAGAGAAAACTTCTTAAAGACTATTAAAGATAAAGAGGGATTAGATGTAAATCTTGAAAACATAGCTTCTATTCAAGAATCAGTTAAACAAGATTTAAAAGAGCATAAAAGTAATTTAAAAGACGTAGCTGATATAATTGGAGTAGATCCTAAAGATCTATCAATTGAGTTCAATAATTCTGAAGAAGTTCAGAATGCTTTTGCTCAAAGTGCTGTAATTAAAGGACTGTACAAAAGAGCTTTAAATCGTAGAATGGCTTATCAAAATGGCTTTGTATTAGACTTTAACTACAAATCTGATATCAATGCTCCTACTTGGAATACACTTAGTGAAGAGCAGAAACAAGAGTAGATTGATAAGGCTAACAAGCAAGCTGAAGAAGCTAACGAAGCTGCACCTAGCTTGAATAAAATTATTTCTAGATATAATGCAAATATCAAGAAACAATTTGACATAGACGGTAAGAAAGCTACAGCATCTAGACAAGCTGCTAATGCTATTATACTTAAAGATTTAGAAAGATTTGAAAAGAATCAGCAATCATACGAAGAATTAGCAGAAGAGCCTAGTGTAGAAGAAACTCCAGAAGTAGACTTTGTTCCAGAAGTAAATCCTGAAAAGGACGACATTGCTATCAGAAGAACAACCGATAAGTATGAGGATATTTATGGAGAAGAAGTAACTACAGAACCTGAAAAGAAGACTATAGTCGAAGAAGAAGTAACTGAAGAAGATATTCCAGAGGATGTTGATACTGAAGATGGAGACTATATTGAGAGTGAACCTGTAAAAGCTACAGAACCTACTCCAGAAGAAGCAGATAAGTCTTCACAACCAGAAGAACAAGAAGAAGTAGTTGAAGAAACAGATGAAGATCCTGAACTCGAACCAGAACCTGAAGATGAACCTGTTACAAAACAAGATGTTGTAACAAAGAAAATCGATAGAACTAAACCTCTTAGTCCGTCTTTGTTTAGAGAAGAACCTGAAGATGTAGATCTTAGAGGGATAGAACAAGGAGTAGAGGAAAAGGAATTCAAAGAAGGTACTGTAAAAGATAAAGTACAGGAAGGCGTTGAAGAGAAAGAGTTTAAAGAAGGAAGTGTAGCAAAGAAAACTAAAGTAGAACAACCTGCTACTCAAGCACCTGAACAGACTCCAAATCCAGTTCCTGCTCCAGAAGCAAGAACAGGTACATCTATTCCTGATAATAGCAGATACGGGATAGATGAACAAGGTAATGTATTATTAGACGGTAAACCTGTAGATCCTGCTAAGATAGAATTCGCTGACGCTGAACGACAATTCTTAGACCAAGATGGAAGTAAACTAGACGCTTTAACAGAGTCTGCTAAGAAAGATCCTACTTCTGTAAAAGGAGTAAGCACTTCACAAACACTAGCAGCTGCTGGTAAAGTTGGTAAAACCTTATTTTACTTACCAGATGCTGTTAAACCGTTAGATTTACCATTTAAATTACCACACGAAGGCAAGTTAAACACTGGAGAAGAGCTTGCACGTGCACTAGCAGATCCTACTTTCTTAGATAGAGTAAAGGAAGAAGGATAGGCTTATTTTGCCATTGGTAAATATGGAAAGAACAATACATTTAATCCTAATGATGTAACTACTTTTGATAGTGCTGATATATACCTTATTATAAAGTTAGGAGATAATGTATATGCTACCGCTTTACGCAAACCTAAAGATGCTGAAACATTCTATTTAAGACGAGGAGAAAAGAATGTAGACGATGTAAACAGACTTAAAGACTTCCGTAATAAGATCATTTCTGCATACTTCCAAGGAAGAACAGATATACCTACTACTGCTCTTACACATGTTGTTCCTACTTCTATGAATAGGACTAATGGAGTATTTAATACACAGAAAGACGCAGATGGCAATCCTATATATAGAAAGCTTACTGAAGTAAAGACTTTTGCTATACCAGAAGATCCTTATGCTTTACTCGATGAAGTAACATTTGGTTATGGTACTGGTATAATGTCAGAGTTGAATCCTATGGCTATCAACTCTTTAGATAAGACTGTTGCATTAGCCGATAGAGGTGGATATTCTGGTAGTATCTACATCTTTCCTAAAGTAGAAAATACTCCGTCTAGACGATATAGTGCGCCTATAATGCTTAGTGAAAAGTTCTTTAGAAATCCCAATGTGACATCTCCTGAAGAAGTTCAGCTGTATGATAAACAGAAAGGTATAAAGAAGAGTTTTCCTGAGTATATATATGACTTACTTGTTGGTAATGTTGAGGATAGATACGGTATACTTAACATTATTGTAAACAATGGCGATCATACCAGCGTATCTAACAAGTTAGCTAAGAAAGCAAATTTCTTAGTAGCTAAACAATTGTTCTTCGATCCTGAAACTAATACACTCAGACTTGGTGTAAAGAATGAAAATACTGGTAGATATGAATCTGTAGTATTAAAAGTAGACTAGATAGAAAGATCTAAGCAGCTTAAAAGAGAAGTAATATACAACATCATGTAGAACTATCACTGGAATACTGATGTTGATGCTATGATAGCTCCTATTAGTGAACAGCTAAGAGATCTGATGATACAATCTCAGAAAGATAAACTAGTATTATTCCCGGGAGAATTAGAGTTTACTAAAGAAGACTTAGGTATTAAGAAAGTAGGATCAAAACTTGTTAAAGATAGAGAAGAAGCTCCTTCATTACTTAATTGGATGATTAGAAGTGGTAAGCTTATGACTGATGTAGGTGAATAGGCTTTCAATGCTCCTTTCTTATATGTTAATGATATTCAAGTTGATGAAACTAAATTACCTAAACAAGAAGTAAAAGAAAAAGAGGAAGTTAAGCAGCCTGGTCAGACAGCTAAACCTTCTCAAAGTAGAGCAGCTAAATTCTATAATCAATTAGGAAAAGCTGATAGTAATAGTCCTAAAGTAAATAGACTACTTACTAAAGAAGAAGCTCAAGCTTTGAATATGCGTACTCCTAAAGGTATGACTCTTTACTATGACGCTAATGGTAAATTAGGTCTTATGGCTACTCCTCAAGGTGTATATTCAGATTCTACTAATGAACAGACTGGAGCATTTGTAAATACAGAAGAAGCTCGTAAATGGTTAACTGAAAAATTAGGTTTAAAACCAGAGCAAGTATTTATTACAGAAGCTGCTATGCGTATGGGTAATAACCCAGAAGTATATGGTGTTACTAGAGTAGCTGCTGATACTTTACTTGGACAAATTATTCTGTCTAAGAAAGGTAGAGAAGGTATTGAGTATCACGAAGCATGGCACTATGTAAACTTATTAGTACATTCTAATACTGAAAGAGAGATACTATATAGAGAATACTTGAAGCAATATCCAGAATATTCTAATGCTACTAAAGCTGAACTAGAAGAGTATTTGGCAGAAGACTTTAGAACATGGATGCTTACTGAGACTAAACCTAGATATCTTATCTTAAAAGCATTTAGAAGAATTAAGGACTTTATCAATAAACTATTTAATAGAAATGATTCACTGCTTAGTAGTGTATATAAAAGAATTAAGAATGGTCAATACGCAAAAACTCCATTGAATGAAGAATCTATTAAAGAGTTTAAAGATGCTTACTATAAAGGTGTATACTTTAGTATTCCGGGTATAACTAAAGAACAGCAAGAGAAGATTAAGAGTATTACTGATCCAGGTACATACTATGATGTAGTAGACTCTCTTACTAATGCCGCTATTAGTTTGTTTGGTATTAGAACTCAAGAAGACATCGATGGACTTAGTGATAAGTTCAAACTGTTACTTCAGATACTTGAAACTAGTGTTGAAAGTGGAGCAATACCTGAAGGTAATGAAAACATTGCTAGAGAAGTAGTAGCAAACTATGACTTATTTCACTCAGCTGTAATTGACAATCTTAGAGAGCTTTCTATTAAAGAGATAGAAATTAAAGACGACGAGACTAAAGCTAGTGTAGATACCGGTGAAGTAAATCCTAAAGAGATATTTGATAGAGTTGCATACGAATTCTCTAAGAAAAGTAATACATCATTTAATGCTAAGTTATTCTTCTACTCTATTCCCAAAGAAGAATATGTCTATAATGTAGATGAAAATGGTAACGAAGTAAGAGAATTGCAGCCTGTAAAAGATAGTATATTCGGTATGGGAACTACTGTACCATTTGATGTTGTTTGGAATAAAATAATGGATAATCTGTGGAGTGTAGAAACTTGGGAAGATATTATAGGTATGTCTCAAGAACTTGCTAAAACAGATCCTTTCTTCCAATCTCTGTATAACAGTCTTACAGGTGATAATACTCCTGACGAAAATACTCAAACTCAGTTACTCGTTACCATTAAGAGTGCTAAGAATCAACTTACTACTATTCAATTTGAAGAAGCTTTTGAGAAATCCAAATAGAGTAGAGAGTATGATGAAGCTGGAGACATAAAGGAAACAGTGAAAGCTAAAGCCGGTAATTGGACTATATTATCTTCAGAGAATCTTAGACTTATTCGCAAATACCCGAGACAATGGAGCACATTATTCTATGTGTCTGGTATGGTAAACAAAGAAGATCCTAATGATGTACATGTCGATGAAGCAAGATATAAGAGAATAATCAAAGATTATACCAATATCAAGAAAGAGCTTCACGCAATGGCTCAAGACTTCATAGGTAAGAAGCGTAGACCACACACTCAAGATGAAGTAAGAAATCTCGTACTACAATCAAAACAGCAATTAGTAGATATACTTAATACTATAGGTATACCAGTTGATGTAAATACTATAGATTACTTGTTATACAATGTAGATTCTGTTAATGAAAATCTACCTACTATTTCACAGTTTGATAAATTATTTAGTATGTTATCTAGTTCAGTTCCGGGTAACTTTACAGATAGTGTATTTGGTAACATTGGTTATTTAGCTGGAGGAAAAGGCAGAAGACAGAATAAGAATGTAAACTATGATAATGTATTCGTTGGTGGTGAAAAGTCTATGATATCTCAGTTAGCTGTAGCATATGGTAGAACACATCCAAATCCTGCTGAATTTAGTGTAACTGGTCCTAATAACACCACAATGTATCCTATTAGTGAAAATAACTACATTGCTGACCAGATTAGATGGGCAAACAACGATCCTAATGTTGTATAGGAGATGTTAAAATCTTCTTATAATAAGAGCTCTATTCTTATGAATGGAGTAGCAAACGGGGCTCACCTTAAACTACATACATTTATTGCATTAAAGAGTAAAGATACTAATGAAAGTAGAGACTATTTTGGAATATCTCCTATTGAGGATTATATTAGTAAAATGGTATTTACTCACAATAACTACATTACTTTACCTACTATGGCTGATAAGAAGACATGGTATGCAATTAGTGGAGTAAACTTATTCCACGATTTAGTTAGTAAAACTAAAGCAGTAGATGTATTTACAGAAGATGGTTTACAGACTGAATATCAACAATTAAGTGATTACAGATTATCTGATAGCACTATTGAGGCTTTCTATAATTACTTAGTAAGTGAATTTAATGCTATTAATGACTATTTTGCAAATAAACACATTGTTGAATAGAACCCTAATCTTTATATTAAAAACTATCACGGTAAGATAAAGAAAGGAAAGATGGATGCATCTGGTAATGGAGGAAGATTTAGATATTTCTCTTCACTTAAGATGCGTACTGAAGATGGTACTTATAAGTATTTCCCACTAAATCAATGGTTATATCAGGCAGAATTAGCTGAATACAATGGAGTAGAAGGACAAGTTCAAAGAAGACTAGAACAAATAAGCAATAGATTATTTGATGAATCAAATAGATAGAATATTTATGATTCTATCAATGCTACGCTTATGGATCTGATTAAGAATGAAGTTAGGTAGCTGAATAATTTAGGTATTATCAAAGTAACTAAAGAAGGTAGCTTAGTCAACAAACTTATACCTGAAAACATTATAGAAGAGTATTTTAGTAATACTGCTAAATTGCCTAAAGAACATTCTTCTAGAAGAAATAGATAGGATGCAATATTCTCAGTAATAGCTAACCATACTCTAAACACCATTATATCTGTCAATGAAGTAGAGAGAATGTTTGTTGGAGATCCAGCATACTACAAATGGCAGAGAAACAAAAAAGATAATTCAGTAATTACTGAAAGAGCAGTAGACAAGATTAAACGTCTTAGTTCTGTATTATCTACAGGTTCTAATCTTCGTACTTATTGGGGAGAAGGTGATCCTAGAAATAATTCTAAGTTCACTGTAATGAATCTGTCAGATAACAATGTAGTATCTAATAGTTATGATGGTTTGTACAGACTGTTTAAAGCTGCTGAAATAAGAAGAGTACTTAAGAAAAGGAATCCTAATCTAACTGACGAACAGTTACTTAAAATGACTAGAGATAAGCAGTTAGAAAAGACCTTTAGTACATTTGATAAAGATACTAGAAATAAGATAGATGCCAGTGTATCCAGACAAGCTGGAGCATACGGTATGGATGATAGAGGTAATGGTAATATTAATCAAGCTGATGCTGCTGTATATATCAGACCTGCTCTATATAAGAGAATTATTCAAGCTGTAGGAGAATGGTCACCAAAAGTTGAAAAGGCTTTTGAATTAATGGAATCTGATACAAATTGGTTATCTGATCCAGAGTTATATAGTCAAGCACTGGAAACTCTTATCAAACCTTTGAAGATGGTATACTTTGGTAATCACACTAACTCTCTTCTTAATCTTACGATTCCTGTATTTGATAAGATGGCAATCTTCCCAATGTTTAAAGTATTAGCAAATGCTGATAATCGTATTATTTATGATAGAATGAATAATGCAGAACTTGGAGAGATTGATATGATTGCATTTGAATCAGCAATTAAAGTAGGATCTAGAGTATTGGTAGACGCTTATGATGATGCTCAAAACTCTAAATTCAATGCTGAAAACTTCAATAAACCTTCTACATCTACTATTAAAGGTTCAGATATAAGAGAGCGGTTAGATAGCAATAACTCTATGCTTCCTACTTACATACAAGATTTAAAGAATCTGAGATTACAGATGAATACAGATCCTCACGAACATACTGATAGATCATTTGGTACTCAGGTATCTAAGATCGCTTTATCAAACATTGTTAAAGATCGTGTGTATGGTTATAATAAAGGTAGAAAGATAACAGGAGAACAAATCATTAATAATGTAATGGGTAGCATTATAGCTTTATCTGATAAAGGAGCAAGCTCTTTAAAAAGAGAATTCTTCAATAAAGATAAAGAATTAGACAAAAAACAGTTATCTAGATTCTTAAAAGAACAAGGTAAACAAAGTGGATTGTCTACTGATGCTATCATGTCTATGTCATATGATCCTACTACTGGAGAAATGATAGCTCCTTTGTCTTCATTAAGTACTCGTAAATTCATTGAAAGTAGAATTGTATCTCAAGTAGGTAAGAAAGCGGTAGATATTAATACACCAGGTGGATCTGCTATTCAGATGGCATTCTTTGGATTTAAGAAGACACACACTTTATCACAAGAAGATGTAAGTAGAGCATATAATGATGGTAAGCCATTGAAATTTTTGAAAGATAATGGTAGTATGGAATGCATGCTTAGCATAAACTTCTTTAGACACGTAGTACCAAAAGAATATCAGACAGATTATACTACGATGCGGGAATGGTTGTTGTCTAAAAATATAATTGGAGATAAAGCTGATCCATTTGCAATTGGTTATCGTATTCCGACACAGGGTCTTTCATCTACTGCATCATTAGTAGTTGCAGATGTATTACCAGCAGTAATGGGTGATACTATTGTAGTTCCTGATGAATTTACTGCAATGACTGGTTCTGACTTCGATATCGATAAATTGTATATTGCATCATACTGGTATGATAAAGATGGTAATAAGATTGAGTTCGATGAAACTAAGGATACGTCTATGCATGATATCTATCACGCTAATAATGAAAAAGCATTAGTAAATAGACTGTTAGACATGTATAACTTAGTTATATCTGACGATAGTAATATTGATGAAACCAGAGCTCCTCTTGATAACCTTACTAACATTCTGAAGAAAGATATTCTTCCTATAGTACAGGCTGCATCAAATGCCGAAGCCGCTCCTTTCTATGAAGCATTACCGTCATATCAGTTATCAAAGAAGTTTGAATATACTGGTGGTAAGATGGGTATTGCTCCGTTTGCTTTGCATTCTACTAATCATGCTATGACACAAGCAATGGGTCTAAAGATGGATTTCGGAGCATATGGAAGTATGTTCAATCTTGAATAGATTGATTCTATCACTAGTCAGGACGGTTATCGTATTATGGACTGGTTATCTGCAATGGTAAACGCTCACGTAGACGTTGCTAAAGACCCGTACATTATGACATTAAATGTTAATGATGTTACTTATAATATGACTAACTTCTTACTTAGAACTGGTAAGGGTACTACTACCTTCTATTTCTTGCCTCAAGAGATACTTAAGGACTATGTAAGTGAAATGCTCAAAGCAAATGGTGTATATGGTGTAGATCCTAATACTTCTATAGCTAACAGAAAAAAGGATATTATAAATAAATTATATAATACCTATGTATCTTTAGCTCAGAAGAGTATAGAAGAAGTGGAAGATCCTGATTTGAGAGATCAGTATTCTGATATGTTAAGTAACTGGAAAGCATTCTATGCTGGCAAGAAGATTAACAAAGAAGATACTCCAAAACTTGCAAATGCATTAGATCAATCTATTCTGAAAGAGAATTTGATTAAGAATAACAAAGGTGAAAAAGACTTTATGTATTACTATAATCAGTTATTGGTATTTAGAACATTCAATACTCTTACTCCAATGTCTGATACACTTAACACATTAGTTCAGAGATCTCAGATTGATACTAAAAAGTACGGTAATACTCTAGCTCTAGAAAGTAATTTCTACAATCAGGTACAAGACTTTATAACTGGAGAACAGGATTCCTTCTTTATGACAGATGCAAATGGTAAGCCATTAGAAGTAAATGCTTTACTTAAGTATTACAATAATACATTCTTATCTACTAAATTAGAGCATGCTGTATTTATACCTAGATAGATTCTTAAAACACAACTTATTACTGCTACTTATCAATATAAGAATATAAACAATTATGTATTGGGTAGCGTAGTAGGTAAAACCTATACTCAAGATCCTATTACTGGAGATGAAATAGTAAGAAGTAAATCTACAGGTAATAAAGACTTAGTTACACAAGTAGCAGATGCTACAGAGACATATCTTAGAACTCACAATCAACAAGAGAGAATGTTTAATCTTACCGATGAATAGATCAATAGTATGTTGTTTGGAGATAAGAGTATGTGTAAGAGATTATTCAATCTTAAACATAATATAATGAATAATCCAGCAAGCTATCCTGAATTAGTAGATGCTGAAGGTAATATCACTAATGAATTACTTAACTATTTGATACCTGTACCAGCTACAGATAAAGATGTAGAAGGCACAGCAGATAGAATTCAATTGATGAACTCTTCAATGTCTAATAGTTCTAACTTTGAGAATAGACTTATCGCTTACTTTACTGATCTATTAGATAGTAAAGATGAACGTATTAGGAATTTTGCAAATGACCTTGCTAGATATGCTTACTTAACATCTAATGATAATAAGGGTGTAAATACATTCTTCCATTTAGTTCCAATGGATTGGAAGATGCAACATGGTTATATCGAATCTGTAAAAGATGTAATTCAGGTACTCAACAATAGTGACTCAATGGATAAAATAATCACAGATATAGACAATCATTCTATAAGTAGCTATCCATCTATTTCATTGTCAGTAGCTCGTAATAACTGGAATAATGAAACCATTGTACCTACTAGGTCTATTCCTAAATCTGGCGTAGGTAGTATTATTGCAGATGATGTACTTCCTAACTCAGTATCTAGAAAATATAGAAAAGGGGTTAAATATGCGCTTAGTTTTGTGGATAGTAAAAACAGTAATTCTGACTTTGTTAAAGTGTCTTATGATGGAAATCCATAGAATGATGTACTCTATGTTAAAGTAGGTAAAGTAAAAGCATTTGATAAGAATGACCCTAGCAAACCCCTTAAAGGTGAAACTAAGACAGTTTATATGGCTATACCTAAATTAGGTTCGTTATAGAATGGTAAGCTTATACAAGAGTATCATAAGAACTATGATGAAAAGTCAGCATTTGATAATAACAATATACAAACATTAACATCTGAATAGATTATGACTTTCTACAATTCACACGAAAGAGGAAATTATGCAATATCTTATAAAGGTCTTAAGTTTGATGATATTATTGTTGAATTTACTCCTAATGAATACCTTGAAGGAGGATTAGATTATAAGTTAAGTGATGCAGGTCAAAAAGCTGTTGACAGAGATGTAAACAATGCTCTTGGTGATTATGGGCTACTTGAAAATCCAGCATTTAAAGATAAGATGGAATAGAGATTGGCAATTGCGGAAGCAATAGGAGATGCTCCTGTAAAGAAAACAAGCAAAGTTCTTGATTATCGTATGTTTAAAGAAGAACCTGAAAACTTTAAGTTTGAAGATAACATTACTGAAGAGTATTTAACTAAAAAAGATGATGATCCTAGTAGTCATTGTTAAAAATAAATAATATGTTTTGTCCTTAGATAAATAATTAGAAGGTAAGAGATTCCTTCAACGATATAGTGGAAGCTCTTGGTGGTGAACCTTTGACCATCGAGGAGTTTAAAGACGGAGAATTAAGGAAACAAAGAACAGGTGTGAATTATGCGGCTATGAATGCCGCATATTCCATCTGGGATATGAATAACGGTAATAGCATAGATAGAGCCCCTAATGGTGAGCCTTCTATACTTTTTCAAACTCTTATGGAAAAGTATGATGGAGATACTATGTAGGCTATTTAGGCTAAGTCCAAAGTATATAGTAATGGATTCAAGAAATGGTTTGGTGATTGGATAAATAATCCAGAAGAATCATCTAAAGTAGTTGATGAAAACGGCGAGCCTTAGATTGCTTATCGTCAATCTGACGATCCTTCTAAAGAAGTAGCAGTATATGTAAATGCTAAAGTATTAGATGAAGAGAAAACTGCTATAAATAATGGCACAGACATAAAATCTGTAGATAATAGTGGAAGATTCATATCTAATTCTTCAGATTTGTTTGATGGTGTATTCTCTCCAGAAGCATTAAAATTCAATGAAGTAAACATAAATAAAGCACAAGAAGCTCTGAATAACTTTAGAGCCAACAGATATGACTTTTCAAATGTTACAGCCAATCTAAGACAAAGAATTAGAGACGGGGTTAAACAAAGAATTAAAGCAATCAATAATAGAAATATACCTAATAAGTCTGCCATAATCACTTCATTAGAATACCAGCTAAATAACTTAGAAAACAAAACCGTATCAGATCTTGAGAATATAGTATTCTTTATTAAAGATGTATGGTCTAATATGGAAAGTCCTATTGGTCTTATACTTAGAGCTTAGAAGAATATTACCGAAGGTAAAGACAGCGGATTGAGTAATAATTAGCTTATTCAATTTCAGCAGGACTACTACGGAATGTATAACACACTTAGTAATGAAATTGCTGCTGAATTATTCAACTCAGATAGATACAGAGACTTATTAGGAGCTCAAGAATTCGACGATCTTAAAGCTTAGATAAAGTAGATCCAAGAGATGTTTGGATACGCTCAAACAGCCTTAAATGACGTAATAACAGACCATGCTGCAAAGACATTGTTAATGCGAGGAATTGATGCAGGATCTAATACTATACGTAACTATGTTAATACTTAGCTTACTTCTACTGCTAACGATATGTCTATGTTAGTAAGACTTATTGGCGCTGGAGATAAGATGTCTGATGAAGCTCTTAGAGTAATGTTTAATATAGTACAGAGAGCAGAGGATAAAATTGCTGAAAACACTTATATTAAAGGTAGAAAACTATTAAAGTTACTTGACAAAGTAGGTACTAAGCAGTTGAAACTATTTGAAACTGACTCTAAAGGAAAGAAGACAGGTTATTTAGTTAGAGAGAAAAAGTATGGACAGTTTAGAGCTGAGTTCAAAGACTTTATGAAAGCTCTTAAGGCTAGATATAATGTATCTGAAGATAGACAAGTGCCAGATGATATCAATGTAAGAAAGCAATTTAATGCTGAAAAGAATGCGTGGCTTGAAGACCACTGTGAAAGAAGATTTACAGCAGAATACTATAACTTATTTAATAGCCTTAGTGATGAAACTATTGCCGCTAGAGACGCTATCCAATTTAAGATCTATACTTTATTAGATAAAGTAAGAGACAAGCACGGTAATGTAAATTTGGAGAAACTAAGCGATGCAGAATGGGATCAGTTACAAGGATACTATGTTTAGAAGAAGCAATTAGCTTCTATTTACTATCCTAGTGGAGCAAAGAAACAAGATATTGAATTATAGATAGCTCTCGAATTACAAGATTTAAATAAACAGCTTAGTGGAGCTTTAGAGTATAAAGTAAATCAAAAGAAATTTGATGAAGTAAAAGCCGAAAAGAAAAGAACTTTATCAGAAGAAGAATTCAAGAAGTGGGAACAAAGAAATACTAGAGTAGAAATAGATCCTAAATTCTGGGAACAGTTAAAGAAGATACAAAGACGAGAATATGGTGAAGAGTATGCTAGAATTCAAGAAGTAAAGAGAGAAATACTTAATACTTATAGAGATGAAAGAACTGGTACTCCTAACACTCACTTAATGTCTCGTGAAGTAGTAAAAACACTCAAGGCTCTTGATAAAGATTTACGTAGAATTAGAAGGAAAACTAAAAAATCAGGTAAGAAAGGTGAATTACAGTTTAAAGATATTGCTAAAACCGTAACTACTTGGCAGTATAAGAGAGATAAAAAGGAAGCGATGGCTAAAGAGGCTACAAATCCTGGTTATTATGCTTCTTGGGAAGCTCAACATCATACATATACTGCTGAAGGTAAGGCAATACCTAATTCTTACTATACTACTATTGTACCACTTAATGAAGAGTATATTCATATAGTACCTAGTAGAGCATTCTCAGAATTATCTGAAGATTCACAATTCTATAATAAGAATTATAATGAAAATTCAGATGAATACTATCAGCCTAAATCTTCTTTATATGGTAATGAAAAGCAGTTCGCTGAACTAATGAAAGACAAAGATTTGAAAGCTCTATATTCTGCTATATTAGAGACTATGCACGAATCCAACGAAAAATTACCATTCTTAACAAAGAATGATCCATACAAATTACCACAGATTAGTGGTAGTATGTATCAGTTTGTGAAGAGTTAGGACAATTTGATTAAAGGTATGCTAAAGTATACAGCAGATTCCTTTGTTGCTAATTCTGATGACATTGGTTTTGCTCCAGAAAAGATAACAACTAGACCTGATGGATCTCCATTACGCATGGTTCCTACTTACTATATTAAAGATTTAGATGATGTAACTACAATGACTAATGACTTAGTAGGAGCTGTTATTTCTTACTATAAAATGGCAGAGAATTTCAAGTAGAAGACAGCAATTGCTCCAGACCTTGAGATTATAAAGAATCAATTAGGTTTAAGAAACTTTACTGGTACTAATACTACTATCGATAGAGCAAAGAAATGGTTATTGTAGAAACAGGACCCTAAAAAAGGTACAGAAACGCGTGTATACGAGTTTGCTAAGAACTTTATAGATATGCAAGTATATGGGGAGCTTACTAAAGGTAACTTCTTTACTATAAAAGGTAAACAGTATAATTTGTCTAAGTTACTTTCGAAACTGAAGAATTGGGGAACCACTATTAACTTAGGTTTGAATTTTATTAGTGCTTCTGTAGGTTTTATTACTGCTTTACATACTTCTTTCATGATGGCTGTGCAAGGTAGGTATTTCAATATGGGTAATTATATGCACGCTTGGAAAAACACTATAACTAATCTTCATAAGTCTGCATGGAATATAGGTGCTAATAATATTAATAATAAGTATATTAACCTAATGGAATACTTTGAGATTGGTACTGAACAAGATAGATTGTTTAAGGAATCAAATCTTAATAGAGCAGTAAAAGTAGCTAAGAGAGATTGGGCATTCGGAATTTACTCCATGTCTGATTTTATAATTAAAGGCACTATCTTAAATTCCGTTATGTTAAACTTTAGGTACTTCAATGGCGAATTTCTGACAATGGAATAGTTCATGTAGAACTATAAAAACAATGAAACAGAAGGAAAAGCTATTTGGAGTACATTACCTACTTCTTATGATGTAGTAAGTGTAGAGAATGGTATAATTAAAGTAGATCCTAAGTATGCTAAAGCATTTGAAGCTAAGAAATTTATAATTAAAAATACAGCATCTACTATGTCTGCTACAGCAGATGGTATGTTAACTCCATTACAGAGAACATAGATGCAAGCAAATGCTTGGGGTGCATTATGTATGATGCATAGGCAGTATCTTCCTAATCTGATATAGGAAAGACTTACTATGAAAAAACACTATGACTATAATACAGGAACTACTAGAGAAGCTCTTTATAGAACACCATATAGAGTAGCTAAAATGCTATTAAAAGATTGGGGTCAAAAAAAACAAATATTAGAAAGTCTAGATGCTTCTGATAGAGCTAATCTAAAGCAAATAATGACAGAATTACCATTATTATTTGTAGCATATCCATTAATTTCTACGGCATTATCAGCAGAAGCAGATGATGATAAAGATAATTGGTTGAAACAATTATGTGCATTACTTGTAGTTAGGTCTAAGTTTGAAGCAGGAGCTCCGTATAATGTATTAGATATTGTAAATACAGTTAAATCTCCATCTGCTATATTTAGTATGACAGATAATATATCTACTGTAATTAACTATCCTATATACTTATTTAATAATGGAGATAAAGTATCTAAGTATGGTCCATATAAAGGATGGACTAAACTAGAAAAGTCATTACTTAAACTAACACCATTTAAGAATGTATGGGAACTTCAAGATCCAGCTATTAAGCGAAGATACTTCTAGACACAAATTGATAAATAAAAGTAAAGGCTACTATCCTCACGGACGGTAGCCTTTTTTTATTGCTATGTTAACTGTGATATGTTTAATTTAAACTTCTTCTAGAAGCTTAGTATAACTAGGCTCTAGAACGTCCTTTAATGGAACTGTTTCTATGCATTTGCCTGAATAGGAAATGTCATAGATATAATCTTCTATATCAATTTTGTTAGAATACTTCCATAACTTAAAGATTGCGACTTTATGTTTTGGAGTAAGACATCTATTACCACTATTCTTAAGTGCTTTAAATTCATGTCTAAAACACATTGGAACAGTAAAGATAGCTAAGTCATAAAAGACTCCATCTATCCTAATAGAATATCTATTATAAAAATTTCTATTTCTTTCTAACATTTGATCTAGCTGATCTACTTGTTTTATAGTATTACACTTAAATAGGATAAATAAATGATTCTCAAACCATGGGTAATCTTTACTTTCATTGTACATGTTAACAAACATAGGACATTCAAGTAATTCATTATTATCCATAATCAACTGCGACATAAACATCGCAGTTTTATTTAAGTTCCTCAATTCCGTCATTCTCGTAGTATTCACGAGTATGTTCCCAATTACCAGAATTGATATGATATGATATTCCTTTTAAAGCGTCTGATATTACTTCTGACCTTTTGGATAACTCCTCAGGGTTCAACATATTGAACACTCTAATTTGATTATTACCATTTGTTTGAATAGCTATTATATATGCCTTCTTTTCATATTCAGACATATCAATACCTAGTTCATTAACAAAATACCAATCTAGAGCTTCAAAGTAAAATTCAAGCTGCCTATAATAATCGTACTCCTCTACAGAATGTTTAAAGTTAAAAGCATCTGAAGTAGTTTTAAGGTCAATAAGAGTAACTACTTTATTCTTATGATCTAATATAACTCTATCAATAAGAGATTTACAGTCTATTCCTGAAGACGAATGTGTCCAGTTAATATGAAATTCATTATGACTTTCTACATCTTCGGGCCATAATAATTTCTTAGCTGCTACATGATTTTCTAGATTTGATTTAATGTTCTTTAACATATTCAAATCTGCAAAGGATATAATATTCTTAAAATTCTTAGTTCTAAGATATTTTATATAGTTAGTATAAGTATCTACTAATTTAGTAGCATCATCTAATACAACTTCATCCTTTTTACTGTTACTATAAGAGCTCCTATATGCTTTAATCTTTAAGGTGTCTGCTGATTCTAGTGGTTCTGTAGACAATAGATTAGCATAGCATTCGCAGAAGGTCTTCTGCTGAGGTGCCTTAGGTGTATCAAAATCAAGTATTTCATAATCTTTCCAGAATTCCTCTGGCTGTAAAATGTACTCGTGGATCATAGTTCCTCGTTCAAGAAACTTACCACTAAGTCCTTCCTCTTTATTATCGAGCATATCTCTTAGATATTGAGGTCCCTTATTAAGAAACCAACCTATCGCAGAGTTAGAAATACGAGTATTATCTTCATAATAAGGAATTATTATTTTCATATTATGCAGCCTCGCATTTTTCAAGAACAGAGCTATTCAAGTAGCTATTAAATTCTTTGACTCTCTTTAAGTTTTCTTCATGCATTGAAATACATCTCCACGCATGATATGCATTCTCCGCATTGCCTTCAACTATACTGGCCTCAAAATTCTCTTTAGCTTCTTCTAAGCAACGCTCTCTTTCACTAATCATGTTATTTAGCGATCTTCTGAATTTTACTTCAGATGTAAGGTTTTTCACCTTTTTAATAATACTTTGTAGTACATTCATAATTTAAAATTTTTTAACCTCTCAATTTTTCATCTTTCAAAAAACTGATTCCTCAGTTTACGTGTGAAATAGGGAGTAACCAAACTCCCTATTCCTATACTTTAATTCATTCTTATATTCTGTAAAAACTCTTCAAAATTAATTACAGGTATGTCTTCGTCGTCGTCATCATCTTCTTCATAATCATCCAAACCAATTGCATCATTACAAGCTTCTCCATAAGAAGTATCTTCACAATCATGAATTTCTTCTTCTTCAGTTGAATCAATCGGTTTTGAATTCTTAAGCTCAATATTCATATCCTGAGCAATTACTGTATTAGATAGTTCGGGGAACATAAGCTTTTCATCGATAAATGATAAAATGTTATCAATAGATAACAAACGGAAGTTATTAATAATGAAATTATAAGTATTTTCAATTTCATTCAAAGCAATACCTTTATCTCTAAGGATTTCCTTCAGGAAACGAGCATTATCGTTTGCTTCAAAGTGTCTCTTGTAACGAATGCGAGAACAGCGATTCTGTAAGAATTCACTAATATTGTTTTCATTATTACAAGTAAAGAGTACTAGCTTTTTAGCATTAGTCTGTACACCATCTAACCATCCTAACAGTTCCTCTGTATTCCAATGCTTATCTACTTCGTCAAAGATAACTGCTACTGGAGTAGAGAACTTACGGAAAAAATCATTGATTCTTCCTGTAGGGAAATCTTCATCAACGACAATAACTGGTAGATTCGAATTCTGTGCAATGACTTTAGCCATAACGGTCTTTCCGGTACCTTTAACACCAGAAAGCATTACACCAGTTGATAATTTATCAGTTTTCTCAAAGTAAGTATTTACACGTTTAATGAAGATTTTATCTTCATCTGTAGAATACACTTTAGAAGGTAAGTTTAGTGAACCATCTTCTTCAAAGTAAGACATACCTTCATACCGATTATACTTTAGATTATAGACTTTACCATGTTCTAATTCATAATCTAATCCTTTGGGTTTACTAATAATCTTATCACCTAGTTTAATAAATTCTGCCATAATTTGTTATTTTTTTGAAAGTTCGTTGACCATCTCGTCAACTTGTTTCTGATTACGGACTAAAAACAACTTATAGTCCTTATTTTCTTGTTTTAAATAATACTTAAAGATCTTCCATCTTAACGGAAAACTATCCGTTACAAGACCTTTACATTCTATGATAAAGTTTTTCCCAACAAAGTCAGGAAGATAAGTCATAGCTCTTACCTTTTCTCCATTATATTCAAACTTTGGAATAAGCTCAAAGTGAGTAGATTCATATTCTGCATCTATTCCGGCTTCTTTAAGCTTTTTGTAGGTATAAGTTTCAAGTTTACTTCTAAACTTTATACCATCATATATATTTGGAGTAGCATTACGTACTTTTCCCTACGATTTCTTTTTACTTTTATTCATAACTAATGTGAGTGTATGAAATATTTTTGTGAATAAGGTATTCTGGTTCCTTTTTAGCAATATTATTAATTGCCTTAGCTACACGCCGAGTATCTTCTTGGAGTGAAGATAACATATATGCTAAATATAATTTCGGAAAGAACCGAATAATAAGGGGAACAAACACAAAAATCTCAAGTAATGCTAACAGAAATGCTGCTAAGGTTAAGTATAAAATAAATGCCATCATATTTTTTTCTTTTTTAGTTCTTTATTTAGCCACTGGCTAACTTCTTGGAATGATGTACTCTTAATAGAATCAGAGACATCTTTAGAGTGAAACTTCTTATGCATTAACATGACTTCTAAGCCATATTGCTTACCTACTTTACGACTATACTTAACGCCAGCTTTATCTCTATCAAATAGTACGATAATGCGCTTAAATCGCTTCTTTAGGTCCTCTAAGACTACATTAGGTATAAATGTGGATTCACTTGATGGAGATATAGCACTATATCCCATTTCATGCAAACACATTACATCCTTCATACTCTTAGTAATAAACAGTATATCACCAGAATCTGGTAATTGTTTAAAACCTTGAATATCCATTTCAGTTAAGTTATTACGCCATTTCGTATACTTATCTCCTAATGGTCTATATATCTTAAAGTTATTATATACCTTATAGGCATACATAGGATTTTCATTCTTATAAACTCCTTTGACAATACCGTTACATAGATAGTATTTAATGCTAAATACATCATATTTCTTTAGTGTATCTAGAGAAATATTAAACTGAGCCCAGTAATTGATATCTATTTGTGTAAAGTCTTGCCTTACGATACCAATTACTGTCTCTGTTGACGGTATATATTGCTTAGAGCTAACGAGTTTTGTTTTATTGGTAATCTTTAGTTTGTCTACTATATCCTTTAGGATTTCATTGTAATCTGTAATACCGGTATACAATGAAACAAACTTTATTACATTACCACATTCACCTGTTCCATGATCCTTAAATAAGAGTTGTTTAGTACGCTTACTATAATATATTCCAAATGAAGGATTCTTATCCTTTCTAAACGGACTATTATAGATCATACCTACTTTAAAGCTACCAATATACTGAGCATATATATCATACTCAGTTACTTTAGATAGTATATAATCTAAAGTAATATTAGTAGGTAGTTTTACTCTTTTTTTATCGTACATGTTATTTCTTTCTGAATTTACGTAATTTTCTGATAGTCATAACTATAGATTTTAATGTGATATGCAGAGAAACCAATCTCTGCATACCTAAACTAACCAACAGGAATCTAACCTGTGTAATCATTGATCCAATGATTAATATAACTAACATCGCAACTCTTGGTCTACACGTGTACGGCGTGAGCACGCTCGATTGAACATGATTAGTTATACTCGCTATCACACTTGCGTATAGTTAGTCGATTAACGCGCTAATCTAAAAAAATATCTTAATCCTCTTCCTCTACATCATCATTAAACAAACGGGAAATACTCCGCAGTTTGTGTGCAGCATCTCCTGTAGTTAAACATTCACCTCTACCGATATAAATATCTTGTTTGGTTTCTGTATATTTAACTGAAGCAGATGCTCCCATACAGGGATCTACGTAGAATTTAGCAGCTCTGAATTTGAACATCCAGAATCTAAACATCCACGAAGATACCGAAGTTAGAATTAATGGTTTAATTAGAGTTTCCTCTGGCTTCTTTACCATTACTTCTACATGCAACAAGTCAATATCTTCACCTCTGTAGGATCCAACGTTTTTAGTATCTGTATAAACAGAAATACCAATTCTATAACCTTGATCTTCAAGGTAATCAACAAGTCGCATTACTGTATAAGCTCTAATCATTAATGATTCAGAGCTACACCAGGAATTTTCACAAATACAAACATGTAAATTAATAAACTTACCTTGTCCAGCACCGTGATTTCGTATACGTTTTTTCATGGCAGGCATCCGTTCTAAGAACCGATCATAATTCATATCATCGCCATCAAATTCGTCATACTTATATTTCTTTCTTGAACCTCCAAGAAATAAATCTTCTTCGATTTTCTTAAGATTATCTAGACCTTCTTTGTAAGAAAACTTACTTTCTAGAATCTTTTCTCTAGATAGACCTACCCATTCTGGATCGTTTCGTCTATCCATTTCTTCCCATATATTCAGTCGACCGGTTTCTTCAACTTTATCGGCTTCAATATAGAATTGTTCTACATTTGGTAACTTAATAGATAAATTCATTATGCTGCGTATTTGACTTGATACTGATTATTAATTGATAGCGAATTGTTTAAATGATCATATACAATTCGCTTTTCATTATCAGACCAGTTAATAATTAATCGGTCTTTCCAATCAGCAAAATAGTTATTCTTCATTGTATGACCTGCTTGAATCATACGAGTAGAAGCAATACGGCGTAACTGTTCATCTTTAATGATGCAACGAAGTGAGTTAACATAACTAACAACCTCTTCATCATATTGAGATTCAAACTTGTCAGAGTAATTAACATCAATAATACCTCCAACAAATCGGTCAATAGTTGATGCATCTAACTGGTTATTAGCTACATACTGACGATCAGCACCATTACCAAATGTATTTGAAGTAGCAATAATAATGCACTCCGGATGACGATGAACAAGACCTGTTGTAGTCTCAATTTCACCATTCGCTAGAGCGGCATTACATACCTGTGCTACAGCAGGATCCAATGCAGTAAACTCGTCAATAAGAATTACAGACGGTTTATTATAATACTCGCTGAATTTCGTACTTTCTCGTTCCGGATACTTGTATCCTACAAATTCAGTTGCAGAAGTACCGATACCACAAGAAATACACAAATAAGGAAGATTAAGTTGTTTTGCTACATTACGAGCAATAGTTGATTTACCACAACCTGCTGGTCCTACCATCCAGATATTTGTTACACCAGATTCGATAGTCTTAAGTAGTTTTTCTTCAGGTTCAAGCTTAGCAAAGTCAATAGCTTTTGCTTTAAATTCTTCCTCTGCTTTACGCTTTTCTTCCTCTTTCTTCATTCTTTCTTCTTCCTGTTTCTCAGCTTCTTCCATAGCTTTTTTCAATTCTTCGAGTTTAGACTGTGAATTACTATAACTACGTAGCTGAATACCTGATTTAGAGGTTTTATACTCAGTTCCACTTTCGCTACGTAATGTGAATTTGTATTCTCCTTTTGCTACATTCTTGTCTACACTAACAACAAGAAAGAATCCTGTAGGATTTACTCGTATAGGTTTTCCTTCTTTGTCTTTGATACTACTGTTAATAGTAGCAAAGATAGTATCACCTACTTTTAAATCTTTTACTGATGTTTTACTTTTTACATCAATAAAATCATCATAGTTAGGTTTTTCCTTTCCAGTAGGAGAGACAGGATCTCCTGATCCATCTTCTCCATTAGTTGGTGTAGTACTAGCTTCTTCAAAAGGAGCCTTCCCTTGAAAAGTAGCTACATTATATAGTTTTTCAATCTCAATCATAGTATGATAAAATTTGTAATAATTTGATAAATAAAAAATGCGGAGAGAGTAGTGGAATCGAACCACTCCCTGTTTAAATGCTCACTTGCAATTTAAACTGTCCTAAACATGATACAGACTTTTTATAATCCTATCGCACCTTGCAGACGCACTCTCTCTTTGCTGTTCTTCTATTAGAACGGCAATTGATTAGGGTTTGAATCTTCTACTGAAGTAAAATCATTTGTAGTAAATGAATTAACAGAAGAAGTACCCATAGCATTCAGTGTAAGTGAAGTAGCCAAATTTGTTACTGTCTTTTCACTGTCTGCTGTTACCGGTTTTGTGAATTGGTCAATACCTAATTCAACAATAGCGGATGCAGAACCTTCTGGTAATACCATAGGTTCGATAAATGTATACTTTGCATACGAAGGCAAAGTAGTATAACCATCTTTATTATAAACCACTTTAACACGTAAGAGCTTGGACTTGTCTGCATTATTAAGATATGTTACTACCTCGTTTGCAAATTCTTCAAAGCTAGTACCATTAAAGACTAGTTCTTCATTCTTATAGAAACAAAGCAAAATCTGCATCATACGCGAAAACTGAGTATCTTCTTTTGCTTGAAGCTGTTCGTCAGTCATACCTTCGAACTTAGTAGGCTTCCACTCTGTTTGCGTGAGAGTTGCTCCTTCCTTCTCGAAAGTGATTTCCAAGAAATCTTTTCCAGTAGGAGATTTAGCTACTCTTGCTGATTTTAATGTTACGTTTTCGATAATTCCTGTAGGAATAAACTTTACATCTTTCTTTGCTATTGTTAAGGCTCTTTCTTTACTATACATGTTCTTTCTAATTTATTTATTCTGGTAAAAATATTTTATCCCAATGAACGGTTACTTCATTGTTTTCATTGCTATCTGCAATTGCTATTTTCTGTCCTCTAAGATGTGGAGCTCGTGCCTCTCTTACTGAGTTATCACCACCTTCGAATGAAATTATAGTTTCGTTCTTTTTACGGTATACATAACCTACAGCATCGGCTTCCCCGCAGACAATATCACCTAAACGTCCAACAAGGTCAATAGCCATTTCTGTTAGCTCCTCCCCATCTTTATTGATCATCTTATCTTTAGTATGACCAATTAGGATAAAGTTATCACATAGTTCCTTGAACATATTAATAACTTTCTTTACAGCTTCTCTAATATAGAGATATCCAGCACCATTAGGTAACTGTCTAACATCTTCTCCTTTGAATGATTTACCCATTGGAGTTTGACGATCATTATATTCTATATAAGACGCAACTCTTATATACGTTCTCTTATGAACTGCTGTATGTCACCATACAGATTAGACTATATCATCTTCTTTTACTTTAAGCAGCAGTCAGAAGTTCCCCATTTCCATCACCATTAGCTTGTGATGTACTCTCTTTCGAGATAGTCGTTGAACCTTCGTTATGATTAGAATAAATTTGTTTTACTTTATTTAAAAAAGTACTAATAGAATATTTATTTTTCATACGATTACAAATAGAACAGCATGGTACACAATTATTCTTAGTGTAGTCCTTATTAGAGTCAATTCTATCTATTCCATTTGCATTTTCTATTCCACAGTAAAAACAAGGTTTATAAAGATATTCTTTAAGTTCTGCATCTGTGAGTTCTACTTTGTAGTTTCTACTTTTTGCATTGCTCTTTATAGAATGTAAACGTTTTCGTTCAGAACGTCCTTCTTTATATTTCTTGTCTGCTATCTCTTTTTGTAAATCATTAATGCAGTTTGAACAAGATTTAGGAATATAATTCTTTCCAAATCTATCTGCTCTAATAATTGTTATGCTTCCACAACGATTACATTTACATTTAAAATAGCTTCTCTTGCACTGTTTTATAGCATCGTATTCTTCATGGTCTAGTTCTAATACTGTTAGAACTCCATGAGTTTTATTTAAATATTTATTTAAAGTTTCTTGTTTCATAACGCTTGGCTTCTGATTGTTTTACCTATAAGTATTATATATAATATATATACGTACTACTGGGTAAAATGTTCCAGAAGTTAAAGGAATTTTTCGATATACATTTTTGTATAAAGCTCCATCAATAAAAATAGAGGGTTGCTGCAAATGGTAAACATATCTCCTCTAAACGAGTAGCATTATCAATTGCAATATACTTATAAGGTCTCTTACCAGTCTCTGCAATCTTCTGTCTAATAGCATTTGCGATTTCTCCAAGATCGTTGACTGTTCTAGCCTGAATTGAGAGGGCTTCGAGAAACTCGGAGCCACCCTCTAAATCGACTATAAGACAGCCATCTAACTTAGAAATCAATGTAGTTTTACCAGATTTTGGTTTGCCAAATAGGATTAAGAATCTAGGATTCTGCACCTTTGGCGCATTCTTTTCAGTAGGTAGTACTAACATATTTGTTTTGTTAGATACTGCTTTACGTTATCTGAAAGAATCTGAAAAAGTTATCTGAAAGAATCTGAAAAAGTTATCTGAAAGAATCTGAAAAAGTTGAGTAAAGTAGTATAATTAAAGATTAATTACGGTTGTAGTTTTGTTTACCACCATGATGAAATTCAGAACGAATTTTCTTTGATATGATGATAGATTTTCCAAACAATAAACATTGTTACGCTTCGGGATGATTGTGTTACCAACCTGAACATACGAATCATATTCTCGTACTGGAAGTCCTCCGATTTTATAGTCATACCCACGAGGTAGATTACACATCTCTGCATAATCATGCAATTTCTTTAATGCACGTTCAAAATCTGTTGCAAGATTATAATTACAACAGTTATTATTAAACGGACACATACATTTAGACACGTGATAGCGCGGATTACATCCAAAGCCTACACGTTCTCCTGGACCGATATACTGATAACTTGTTTCAGTCTCAGGTCCATCAATACCATCGATAGTCAATTCAGGATATGAATTATTCAGTTGATTCAACAAATACTGTTTGTATACGCCACGAGCGTCTGCTTTTTTATTCGGAAGTGTAATTGTAAAAGATTTCATTTCAGCCTAATTTTAAAGTAAATAAATAATTTCTTGCATTTTATTTTTCAACTAAATTACCATATTTCAATTCGTTCTCGAATTCTAGTATGAATGGTTCTCCATCTCTTACTTTAAGAAAATGAAGATACACTTTGTCTTTTACAGGTAGACGGTCTATACCATAAGCTGTTATATTCAACAACTCTGGTCGAGATAGAGCTGTTACATAGTCGCTAGCCTGAAAAATAGCATCAGATGCTGCAAGATCACTACGCATTGGATAATGCATAGAAGGGTTGTTAATACGATCCGGTTGTTCAATATTTCGATTCATCTGTGAAATCTGTATAATACTCGTATTAGAAAGCTTCTTTTTACGAATAAACATTTTCTGTAAATCGACAATAGTACCTCTTTCAGATTCACCTTGGCCCTCTACAAGCAGAGCATGGTCAAGTATAACTATAAGCCATTTGCCTTTAGCTATATTCTCGTGAAAGTAATCAATAGTTTTTTCCATGTTCTCTACAGTACTTGGCGTATCAATATAATATATTGGATACTTCTTGATCTTATCTGCAACTTCTTCAATTTTGTTGAATTCAGTATTAGATAGACTTTGATCAGAACTATAGAGTTCTGCTGTAGTTTTTCTCAATTTATTACTGAGTTTTCTACCTACCTGTCTGTAAGATAACATTTCATAACTAAAAGATAGGATAACTATCTCTTGATCCGGATTTAAATCAATTAAGTCAGTTTCAAGCGTATTTGCAAATGCAGATTTACCACTACCACTGCCTCCAGCGATAGTAACAATCATATTTGGCTCAATACCACCACAACATACTTTATTAAATTTATTCCACCTAGTCTTAAGTGGAACAATAGTTTTGTCTTTTCTCTTGCGGATGTATTCTAATGATTCATCAGCTACTTCAGAAATAGACTTGAATGGTAAAGTATTAAAGGATTTTTGTTCCATACTGAACCTCCTTTGCTTGTTGTGATAGTTGCATTTCCTCCTCGTAACACTCCCACTCGTGTTGAGTGAGCCATTTCCACATCGTCTTCATATAACCTAACTTACCAGAAGTTACTTTATTGTCAATCTCCCACTTCAGACATCCTAATAGGTAGTCATGCATAGCTCTTGATTTTCCAATAATTCTATTATACTCTTTACGACATTTGTTTACATTAGCCCTTAAGAACCCTTTGGTTCCATCAGGTCTTATAACATAAACTGGAAATACTTCATAGAATTCATCAAACATACTTTCTTTTTCACTCTTAGTTACTTCAGTAAGTTGTTCAGATGCTCTATAAATTTTATTATCGTCAGTTATAGTCTCTACGATAATGTTACGTTGAATTAAGTCTTGTATCTCTTCGTCACTTACTCGGCTGAGAAGTTCGTGAACGTCTTGATGATTATTTTGATTTTCGCTCAATACAAGATTAATAAATACTAACTGATTTATTGATATGTTGAATTTCTTCAACAGAGATGTATCTAATTCTAGTATCATAAAAGTTTCACTTTATGACATTTATCTAGATTCTGATACAGTATGATAAGTTATGTTAAAATAACGATAACTGTCTTGGTTTTAAATCTTCGATTATCTTATAGCATTCTCTTAAATAATATCTATAATTAATCTTACGATCTTCTATTGGTTTATCATCGAACATATTTAGTAGAGTAACACCAGATGCCGTAAGCATATTCTGATACTGTTTAGTATCAGGTACTAAAGGTGGATTATACGGATCTTTACCTTCTTGAATTAAACTCCAATATGCCATATCTGATAATTCGCTTGGATTCCAAGCATAGTGTTCTCCTATTCCTTTCCATTTCCATAAATATGCACCATCTGTAGATGCATAGAAACGATTCGTTCGCTGTATTTCTTGATTCATGTATTCAACATGCCACTGTTTACCAGTCTTTTCAGACATTAAGAATTTCTTAATATCTGTGCAACCTTTAACAGTATCTTCAACAGGAATTCCATCTACAAAATACTTTATAATAGCTTCAGGTATGATTTTAGGTGATAAACCCTTACCTAGTAATACTTCGGTAATAAACATTCCCTTAGTTTTTATATAGTCTTTGCGAATTTCATCCATATTTCTATATGTTTCTCCTTTTGCATTTGTAGCTCCATACTTAATATGATCTCCTGTTTTAGGATCCATTACTGCTGTAAAATCTCTGAATTCATGCTTTTTCTTAGCATAACCTTCTTTTACTGCAATATAGTCATTGATCGCATACTGATACATAGCCTCAAAACGATCTTCTTCTAATGTTAGTTTAGTTAATTGTTCCCACTCTCTACATACGATGTTTACTTTATCATATATAGATTTCTTAAGTAAGACAAATAAACCATCAGTATTTGCTTGTACTATTCGGCACCCTAGCTCTACTAATTTCTCCGCTAACATTAGTAACAATAACTGTCCATTAATACGTATTTGCATTACTGCAAATGGACTATAACAGAAGTTATGTTCATTTTGAAGATTACCACTCAAACCATTAAGTGCTAACTTCAATGTACTATCTTTAATTTTATCTCCGTTATGTTTAGCTTCTATTCTTTCAGATCTAATCTGAGAATATACTTCTAAGAATTCTGGACCTAAATGTTTAGGATAAAATCCATATTCTATCAACATACTTGGATATAGTGACGCTACGTCAATATCGATAAGCATTTCGTCTTCTGCTGGAATTATTATTTCAGGATCATTCTTAGAATGAATTCCACCGACTCCAACAGTATACCTTAATCCACCAAATACAAAGTTCTTTTCATAACCTTTTCTGCCAGGAGAAACTACTTGAGTTTTCATTTCATCTAGTACAGATTTAAGTATAGGACTATCATATTTGATAAAAGGTAATATAACATCTTTCAATGGTATATAGGCTTGAGGAGATCTTAAGTCTTTAATATCCCACCATGTTAAGCCTGTCTTTTCAAGATATTTGTGAGTTAGAATTTTCATTCCAATATTCACTCCATCTTTACTAAGAACTTTTACACCATACTCGTCTTCAATAGCTAATCGCAAATCAATATCTTTTTTACACCTATCAAGTAATGCAGAAGTAGATTCAATATCATTGATATTATAATCTATCATACTGTCAAAATCTTCAATAGGTAAAGGCTTACTCCAATCACATACAAATTCCTGTACATTCTTATATTGCATAGTAACTTGAATTTCTTTCAAGCCTACTCTAAGTTTATTAGAGTAAAGCATAGTAAGAATGTCAAAGCTATCAAACCATACTTGATATTTCCATCTTTTCCATTTCTCTATATTCTCTCCAGAGTTAGTAATCTCTCTACTTAGATTGAATATAGAATTAGTAATTACAGGTACAGGCTTTTCAGCAAGTACATGTTCATACTCTATAATGTAGTTGATGACAGGATTATCATAATGTAAATTGTTATAACCGCAGAATATTTTATCTGAGTCGATACTACAATTCGTAGTATAGTTATCATTCCATGAAACAGGCAAATTTACTTGTTTAAAGAATGATATAAGTTCAGATAACTGATTTTTACGAGGAGATATTTCAAACTTATGTATTTCTTTTGTTTCTGTATTAATAGCAGAACAATGAAAGATATTTTGAAATACTTCGATATCATATACAAATACGGTTTTACCTCTGATTTGCATATAAATTAAAGATTAGTTTAGATCCCGTAGAAGGATTCGAACCTTCTGTCTTAAACCTTATTAGACACGGATTTTACAAAGACTACTACCTTGCTATACAGCTATATATGTCTAGCAGCTAAGTGTACGGGAAACATCTCGTTTTTCCTAGAACGAGAAAACTACGTCTAAAGATAAATTTATGAAGTTTGTAATTCTAGTAGAAATAAATCTATTCTAGAATCATCATAGTAACAATCATACTTTGTATTTCGTAGATTGTTTGTGGCATCTGGGTACAAGCGATATGCTTCTGCAAATACTGCTTGCCCTAATCGTACTTGCCCATTTACTTTTATGGACTTCTCTGCATTCCTTTTAATCATAATGCAGTCAACTTGATCTGGATTACGCGGCATGTTTATATATATAATAACGTGGATAATCTTTCTTTATACCTTCTTGTGTATATATACGAATACTTGCAAAGTCTTCCCATTTCTGTTCTAACTTGTCACGAAGTCCCTCTCCGATACGTCTAAGTTCCTCTACGCTCTTATTACTAGGGTTACTACTAAAAGCATACGGAAGCTTATTGCGATCTAATCGGTATACTACTAACCAATTAGTCTTTTCCTTCTTCTTTCGGGACTCTTGCGTCTTTTTAAAGCGAAAATCCTTCTGTTGCTCAATGATCTCCTTGATTCGTTTTTCATGAAGTGCACGAGCAGTTTGTTGTTTAAGCAATCGGTTTTCCTTACCGTATGCCTGTGCAACTAGTAAATTGTGTTTATGACTAAACGGCAATTTTTCATAACGTTCTTTTTTAGATAGTTTAGGCTTAAGCTTAGCTGTCTTAGTTTCAAACGTTAGTTCATTGAGCTTTGGATGGTGCAGAAACTTATTCGGTTCTGTAGTAATTTTCTGTTTAGCATTTGTTTCTTTTGCTTCTAAACCCCTTTTTGTCCAATAGTCAATGTAATTATTATTTTCTTTTTGTTTTGATTTATTCATCTTGATAATGTTTTAAAAGTTAATAGATAGGGGGCACAAGCCCCCGTTTTTTATGCAGCCAGATACATTGGAGCCTCAGAGAGGTCAATTTCTGTACTACTATTGAACTCTTTAACTTTCTTATCGAGTTCATTGATCACTAACTGACATTCAGCCTGACGGGCTTTAATGTAGTTGTGCGTTAACACTTCTGTTACCGGCAGTTTACGTTTCCCTTTCTTAGCTTTCTGAGTTGGATTGATAGTATTTACAATTCTAAGACGAATGCTATATTCCTTCATAGCAGATAGACGATAGATGTTAACTACATTAGCGTCTGGAGATAACTCCTTCAGTTTCATACCCATATTTACACATTGAATACGTAGTTTAACTACTACCTGCTCTTCATAAAGCTCTTTGATTTTCTCAAGTAGATTTTTCATATCGTAATTACGACTGAACCCTTTCTTGATTACATTCTCAGTATTTATGATACGCCAATATTTGTTTATATCAGCAGTTAATTGGTCACGTTTTGCTATTAAATAGTCTACTTTTACTATATTGTTATTCATTTGATTTCTTTTATATTTAGTTGATACTTATGTTGATTAAATATACTAGAAACCGTCACCTGTTGTGCTCGCATCTAAATCGATCTAGCAGCACACTTCTTCTTCTCGTGGCTTTCCTTATTATACGTCAGTTACGGCGTACGTATTGCGAGCGTGTAAAAAGTAAATTTAAGAAGCCTCGACCCATCGTCTTGAGGCTCTTAAAATTTACAGAATTTGTGCTTTATCCTTGTTACTCCGTATTTCATATACTTCATACATCATCCATATACTTTTTACTTTGTTACTTAGATATTACAGAAATTTTGTTCAATTTTAAGTGTATAATAAAGCGTTACATCTGCTTAACGCTTAAACTTGAACGAATTGTTTTTTAGATTGTAGATACTACTTTTCCTCGATATAAAGATCTACTGGAATACATCCTCCACCTAGATCAATTCCGATTGTAGTCTTACCTACTCTCCGGTAATTTGTCCCTTGGTCTTTACAGCTATTGTTGTCAGGTTGCCGTAATTCACCTCCACGTTTAAGTTTATATTCGCCTTCCGTTACACCTAGAATAGCGTTTAAAAACAGTCTGTCCACGACGTAATCATAGTTCTTACTATCAATAGCATGATCTACAATTTCGTCCTTAATTGCATCCCGGAATCTACTCGAAGCCGGTGTATACCGAGCAAGTGCATCTCTAATAAGAAACGCTAGATCCGAAAATGATATAGTTCTTTTATGACCATAGCGGAAAAGCCATGCCCACCAAGTATCTGGAACAGATCTGAAAGTTGTCGACCCATCATCTTTGATAACTACAGATGCTGCTTTTTCTCCATTTACAAGAACTAATTCACCAATGCGCGGATCCTCTAAGAGTAACCGAAGTAGTTTTTTACGGGATTCAGAAATTAACTGTACTCCTTTCATAGCCTACTTACTCCTTCAATCCGAGTGACCGGTAATATTCGTCGTTGTTCGTTACAAGAATTTTGTTGATGTCGTCATAAGCCGAAGACCAGCCAACGATCTCTTCCAAGAGGTCATCTGCTTTCTTCTTCTCGATCTTGTTCAGCTTAGTAACAACATCAGTCAGGCGATTGAGATCCCGGAAGAACGTAGTTTCCTTAGTATCTTCCATTTTCTTAATAGCAGCCGTAACGGTTTCCATAGATACTTCTTTAAACTCACACGGAGCAAGCGGGAACTGCAAGGTAGTATCACCATTCAGAGTAATAACCATACCGTTTTCATCCGGAAGTGGATCGAGTTTAGCAGAAGTAATGTCAATCATTTTGATTGAATATTTCCGTAAGGGCTTAGTAAGCCGTAAGAGACCTTCACGCACTTTGTCATTGTGACTCAGGTCCATATTGTCAGCTTCGATGCAACACAAAGTTTGACCAATAAGATTCCAAGTAGCCAGAATAGCCCGGTACTTGTTCATGTCGAAATTAGAATTGTTTGTTGCCATAATTTTTTGTTCCTTTCTTGATTTATACCCTTTTTTGATAGGGTGGATTAATAACTAATTTTACTTTTAAAATTCGCATGTTACTCTTTTCTCTTCAATTCAGTTAGTCTGCTCAGTCTCTTAGAGCCGCTTTAAAAAAGCTATGAAAGTAGACAGATGGAATTGGTCAATTCAATGACTTAGAGTAACACTACGCATCCAAAATCTGTAAATGTTTGATAATTTTGGTAATTTCTATTGCCGTAAAAATATCGAAAACAAAAATAAATATGTAATGTCACTATATAATAGCTGTGACACATGCCCGGATCAGACCTTCTTTTTACTGTAGCTGATCAATCAATACGAAACAGTTTTTTGTGCCTAGTTCATATCACTATTAGATGCAATATAAACAACTTATCATCAATTCAACGAATCTCCAAGTATATCAGCATTACAACAATCTAGGCGATTGAGGGACTTTTTATCTAAAAGTTGCAAAACTCACAAGCTGTCCGATTTTTCAGGACACCCACTTGACCTTATCAGGGATTCTTTATTTATAGTACACGAATACTTAGGATTTCCACCTAATCAGCCTTAATGGAGGCCTCAGCGTTCTCTTACGTATAATGTTGCGCATTATACTTTACGAGTTTCTTATGTCAGCGTAACGGTTGGTACTCAAAGAGTAAGGAATTACTCAAATTAGTTCTTTACAAATTCATCTATACTCGTAAGTATAAACTTCATGCAGGTGATTTACTAACAATACTCTTTAATGCTTTAAGTTAAACATGTTCATTCTCTCCTTATTTGGTATAGCTGTTCGTTTCAGCGTAGGCACTCTCCAACGAGTTCTTACAATCCTTATGTTACCTCACATACAGGAACGCTCGTCAGGGCAATACACAGAATTGCTTCTGCTTCGTGTCGGCCCCTTATGATCTCTTGCTTCGCTTCATACTGGATGTATGCGCTGCTCACTTGAGAAAACTTAGTTAAAGATACTTTGCTTACTTTGTCTGAAATTCATACGTAGTTCCAGTCCTACGGTCTCGCATTTCCTCTTACAAATATAATCCTTATACTAATCAGATTATACACAATTCAGACTTATTGCGGCCTCAAATCGCAAGTTAAGATTATATCCCTGTTGCAAAGCACTCTAGGGTTTTATAGTGACATCACTTAACATAGTCACTCTTTGCAGTTAAATACTTCAAATCACTTTGCCCTAATGGACAATACAGTGTTGCAACTGTAAGTATGAGCTGTAGACACGCAATTTACTTCTCAGATGCTAACTCTAGGTTCACATCATTGCGTATAGGTTTGGCACCTAATCCGGGTAACCTGTCATACACACTATCTAACAACGATAGTCTTGCATATGGGCCATAGCCACTCAGCCATGTCAATTTCTAGTGCTAATTTAACTTCAAAAATTCTACCTTCAGATGTATTACTTTAAATCTACCTTGTAGACTCACTTCCAATTAAATGATTTCAATCCAACGAGGTGTTATTACTCCTCTTATTAAACTATATAGACAGTATAGTCTAATATTTCATTAGTCAACGTGATAATACAGAAACACTGTAGTAGTATATGCTTTATGCTCTTACACCTAAGTAAGTGGGCAAAGGAGGGTTTGGAGCCAATCCTTAGAACGTTAGTCAGTTCATGATTACAAGCATCTTTTTTGTGACCACTCGTGTTATCGTTCCTTCTTGATTTCATCTTTGAGTTGATCCACGAACGATTACGGAAGTTAACGATACTCCCTGCTTTGTTTAGTCTCTGCAATCTGCTCACTGCATATCACTGCGTCTTCAGTCACCAATCCGGTTCTCACTATGGGTTATGCACGCTCTCCCATTTTCCTATTATATTCTTCGTGTAGATAAGTAATCGATCTACTATAATAGGTTATCATACTATAGTTATAACTTGTAGTGGTAGCTACTTATTAAACATTTCAGTATCATGTATTACTTATAATCTATCTGCAACTGATCAGGTCTAAACAGAATGTCGTAGCATTTACGATGCCCTTCGAATGTAATTCTATAGCTCTTATATACCGCTTAATTACTCTCTATTAGCGGTCGCCGTTTCTCTTCGGGCTAAGATTTAATCCAAGTTGTGGATTAGGAAGCGGCATAAGCCGATTAAGCAATTTTGTTGTCTTAATAGTATTTTCTACATAAACCTCCTTTTCTACTTCTTTTGTTCTATACTCTAGACGTGTCTCAACGTCTTTTGTTATGGTCACAGTAGCATCTGCGGATGTTTCTCCTACAGTTACTTTGTCAGTTCTGAGATCAATATTCAGAGCCAGGTTCTTTCCATTGTTAGGTACGTCTACCACACGAGGAATAACCATTTCTCCGGCTTGAACTGCCTGACTTGGGGTAAATGGATCATATCCAATAAACCCTCCAAAAATCACTGCAAATGCAGCAATTGCTAAATTTCCGAGCTTCATTGATTGATGCTTTATTCGGCATACGCGGATTTGTCAACATAATTAGTAAGACGATTAACCGGCGCATTGTACAGTTTACTGATTTCTGCAATCTTGTCCTTCAGAATAGATTCAGAATCACCGTACGCAGCGGATAATTTCTTATAAACGTTGTCGCCATTGACGGTTTCAAAGGGCTTTTTGTCCTCGTCTACAATCTGGATTTTCTTTTCCTTCTTGAGAACACCGTCAAGAACGTTCTGCTGCAATCCTAACTTAATATTCTGAGTTACGATTACTAAATTGTTGTCAACACCTGTTTCAGTTGCTGCAATGTCTAAACGTCCTTTAGCTTTTTCATTCCACGATGCACATTGTTTTTCAACATGACGACTGATAAATACTCTTACCAGCTGTGAAATATTTTTATCATCTGCTGTAGGATTCCAAGCCTTCAACAGAGCATGAGGTGCAAGAACAGTATGTTCAGAATTGAGACTACCATACATTGCACTGGTCACGGCATCAAGTGCGCCGTTCCAAGAGCTACCAACTTTAAGCATAATGAATGCAAGAATCTGTGCCGGAAGAGAATCTTCCATGCTATAAGCTACACGACACCATTCAATTGCTTGGTTGATCTTTCCAAATACGCTTTTGTTCGTAGTTGACTGAACAAGAATTGCACGAAGGACCTTCTCCTTCTCTGATTCTTCCATATCCTTATTCGGTTCAGGAATTGCTGCTACCTCTGTACGGGCTCTAGCATCGGCTTTTGCAGCTTCCTTAACCTCTTTAGGAATGTTAGAACCAGTGAAGTCAATTACCATCTGCTGATCATTCTTTTTGTCAGGCAACGCTTTCAGTTCGATACCCCACATAGCTTTAGCTTCCTCTTGCAAGGCGTTAAATACATCGCGGTTAACACGAACACCGAACGTTTGCATGTCTGCTTCTACCTGAGCTCCGTACAAAAGGATTTCAGACATCAACAGACCACGATAGTACGTTTTAGCGGCTTTACGAGCAGGTTCACTGAGAGTATCGTCTTTGACGAATTCATCTGCAAACATCTTCATCAGCGTAATACCGCTATCATGACTAATACGGTCATTGCCTCCGGCTTCTAATAGACCCTTACCAATATCTACTGGTTTGTCTTTCTTTGTTTCCTCAGGTTTCACTTCCTCGGCTACAACAGTTTCAACTTTCTCAGCCTTCGGTCTGATATCAACTTTAGGCTTGTCTTTAGCTGCGGCGTTTTCCTGTTTTTTATCTTTTGCTTTCTCAGCCTTCGGTTTCTCTGCTTTCGGAGTTTCCGGAGCTGGAGCTGGTGCCGGCGTAGGAGCGGGCTCTTCTACAGGTTTTTCCACTTTAGTTTCTACTTTTGTAGTTTCTACTTTATTAGTAGGTTCAGCTGTTGCTACTTTAGTTACAGTTGCTTTCTTAGCAGCTAATGTTGCTGCTTTCTTTTTGTTCTTAGACATTTTGATAATGTTTTTTAAATTGTTAATTACTCTAGTTATTTAAATGATGTTGCCCGTATTTATAAATACATTCAACTATCATCTATATAACCACATTTTTCTCTCACTGTAGGTAATCCTTCTGTTTCAGCGATAGAGTTGTCACTTTCTAATAATATAGGCTCCTGACTCACAGAGTCTTGTTTAGCTAATTCTGCATTCCATACAACGGATGTAGAATTACTCTGTGTGGGATGATTAGAAACCTCTACTGCTACTACAGTTTTCTCAGGAGTTTCCATTAATTTCTTAATGTGTTTTACTCCTGCACCTACAACCAAGCCTAATACCAGTAACATAATAGCTCTAGTAAAGACTTTTGGGTCCTTCATGCACATCGCGATTACATAAAGAACGACTATTGCAAAGAGCAATAATCCAACTACATTTGCCATAATTTGTAAGTATTGGTTATTTATAATCTTCAAAAAGTTGTCTTAGTTTTGCTCTTGCCTTATTGAGACACGTTTTCACGGTTGCCTCAGGAATAGCAAGCTCTTCAGATATTTGATGGTAAGACTTCCCATCTAGGCGAGCATAGATAAGATCCCTATACTTCTTACGAAGCAATGGAATACATTTCATAATAACTTCTACATTCTGACTTAAAATCATCTGTTCTTCAGGACTCTTTGTATTAGAATCAAGTTGACCAGCATATTCATCATCATCAATATAGTTGTTAAGCTGCTCTTTTTTAGTTCTTCTTATATAGTCAATTGAAGCATTAACAGCAATTGTTTTTAACCACATTTCAAATGAAATATGATTTACATAAGTTTGAAGCTTCTCGTAAACCTTTGTAAATACTACTGATATTAAATCATCTGCTACATCATTGTTTTTAACAATGTTATAGATAGTAAACCAAATAGTTTTATTATACTTTTGATATAACTTTGAGAATGCTTTCTCAGAACCGTCTCTAGCTTGCTCTACTAAAAGTTTTTCTTCCTCTTTCATAGTGCTAGATTATAGTGATATGCGGTCAACCCAATGACCGCATACCGTATTAGAATGGTATCTTTTCGATATTATCGATTCTCCATTCTGTAATTGCTCTTTTACGGGCCCAATATAAATCTTGGATCCATTTACCATACAGGAGCAATGTAGATTTGTCAATTGACTCTACAGACATAATCATACTATATCCAATTCGTAATCGAACTACTTCTGTCTTGCTTTGCGTAGCAATAGTAGATAACATATAGTTGAATAAGTTTCTTTCGAGCCAATCAATGATGTACTTAATAGTGCGATTGGTACGACAAGTTAAATTAAGACCTGCAAGCAATGCACCGTCACCATTATTAACGTGCATAAGTCCATACCATGTTTTACCCTCTTTCCATCTACCAGTAAATACTGGAAATGGTGTTACTGTATTTTGGTCAATAACAATAGGTACACTAGCTGGATAATACTGACATTCTGCATTCAAGCGCTTGTTAATTTCTTTCTTTAACTCGTCAAAAGTAATTTGAGTATCTTTATACATACACAAATTTGGAGGTACTGTTGTATTCATTATTGTGCCATTTTAGTACGACGTATAATTTCCTTCAAAATAGTACCTACCTGCGACTTAGAATACCTTGTATTCTTAAGTAGATAGATTGTGAATTTTGGTTCCCAATTGTCTTTATATAAAGACAAATATTCTTTGTATGTGCTAACCCATTCGTTGAATTGTTTGTCACTATACTCGACATTCTTGTTAACCTCTTTCTCAAATCCAGATTTTTCGATTGATTCGCTGATACTGGGTAATTCGTAGATATAATCATTAGGATTACAAATAATATCCTGAATTTCAGGATCATTTGGACCTAATACTACAACTTCACCACTTGGAGATGCCATTTTATTCAATAGCACTCCGCTCACAATGTTTAACATCGGAGCAGTTCCGACTACACGGATTAATACGTTTGTTGTTGCTCCTTGAGCAATATACAAACCTGCTTTTGTTAATTCGACCATATTTTACTCTTTATAGAATTGATTTGCTACAAACAACGCATCATTCATTGACAAATTGAATTTGTCTTTAACTTTAGTTGCAAATGATGTTTTACTAGAACTTGATTGCATTAGTTCAAGCATCTTTTCCTTTGCACCTGGAGTATTGAATCTCACCCAACGAGTGACTTCAATTGCTGGCTTTTGTGTATTTACTTCCATTTCTGTTGATTTTCTAAAATAGTATCATATACTTCATTCCATTTACTATAATCAGGGTCATTTGGACTGAATAAAGTTAGAAATCCAGTATTCTCAAATAAGTGCACTACTCGAGCTACAGAATGTCTGTGCATATTCTTGGCAGCACTTTTCTTGCGCCATTCATATGGTACAAACCTAGTATACACATAATTAACAAATTTTGTCAACACTCTGTGTTGACGTAGAGCAATATACCATTCTGATGGCATACGATCTTTAATTGCGTCTTTTACACCCATACGCTTTTCATTTTTATTGATTAAAAATTTTATAGGATTTAGTAATAGATTCTAGCGTTTATACGTCTATTACCTTTTATACATACTATTCTTCTACTAAGATTAGATATTATATTTTGTGCTAAATCAGTAGGTAATTTTCTGATTCCGTGCAACCTAATAACCTCCTGTTTAATATCATTAAGTAATAACAAGTCATTTATAGTGTCACAATACATATAATTAGCACAACATAATGCCATAGTAGTGAGATTTTTTTGTTCACGCTTCTCACGACGCTTTTTCTTACCTCTTGCCATACTACATGTGATTTAGTAAATCAGTAATGATATACCATTCAATGAATATAACAATACCTAAAAACAGTAAGATAAGATATTGATACCATTTCATAGTTTCTATATTATTATGATTTAACAAGTTAAAGGAAGGACAAAGAGTGGGACTCGAACCCACCACCTCTATTTCTAGCGTACTACCATAATACTACTTTGTCTTATTAAGTTCTAACATTTTACAGGGTCGAGAGCTTACAACAACACCTAACCAATTTATTACACGCAGGGATATGACGTGGCTTTTTACGACATTAGCTTAGCCGTTTGACTATTCTCAAGCACTTAGGCGAGTATAGTCAGATACGAAAGTTTTGCCAGTTATTGGCTTTATTGACCTATTCATTCTCTTCTTATCGCTGTCAAAACCATAATACCCCAAGCTAGTATTCTTTATTTCTACATCCTAACTATAGAGGAAAAGAATACTTTTCACTTTTACAAAACCTGTGGAGTATAGGGGCTAAATATTTTACAACGATTAGAACTTTCTAACTCCACATACGTTTTTATAACACAAATATTTATTAATTATGTTAGTAGAAAAAGAATGTGAATTCTGTCATAATATATTTATGGCAGATACAAGAGAGTTAAATCGTGGCAATGCTAAATTTTGTAGTTTGTCTTGTGCTGCAAAAAGTCGTAATACAAATAAACCTTTGAAACACTGTAAATGTATTGTATGTAACAATGAATTTTTATCAGTTAATCCAAAAGCTAAGTATTGCTCTAATAAATGTAAAAGTAAACATTACAGACAGCTAATTGCTACAGAGCAAAATGGCACAAGAAAGTTACAAAATATATTATTAGAATTACCCTGTGCAAATTGTGGATGGAATTTAGGTCCAAGAGATATTCACCATATTTTACCAGTATGTAAAGGTGGTAAAAACGAAATGAATAATTTAATAACTCTTTGTCCTAATTGTCATCGGCTATCGCACAGAAACCTCCTTTCAGAGGACAAGTTAAAAGAACTTGTTTATTTACGGACTATTTCTTCATCTTACAGCAAAGCTGCTTAAGATGTTGGGCGCTCTAGCTGGTAATTAAGAACACTATAGTTCTCCAGTAGTCTCTGCACTTTCTTAAAGTGTACTTTAAGCTTAGCTCAAGATTAGCATGTAAAAAGCTGATTTTGAGCTTTTTATTTAGCTTTCCTTGAATTCACCCAATTTTATCATATACATTTCTGTATAAGCGACCCCTTGAGTCGAACCCCTGTCCAAACGATGAATCAAATGACCTAACAGTCAATGTGAATAGGCAGTTAACCAAAACTACCTACTCTAATATAAACAAATACTCTCCTTGTTACATATGTTGGTCCAAAAAAATTATTAATTAAGGGGCACATGTAACTCGCACAAAGCATAGATAATATTCATTTAAGATTTTGAAAATTCTGTCTGTATACGGCGCTCAGAATCCTACTCAAGAGCAGGAGAGCTATACTCGTAAGGATACAAAGATCACTCAGACTCAAATTGATTTTGTGCTCCTTTATCGTCATTAGACTAGTATCAGATAATCTCTTATCATACGTAGTACAAGACCATTGTATTCGATACAAAAGCGCACATGGCAAATTTTTCTTTACTTACTCTTAGTAGATATATATCTACATATGCTGTTAATTCAGCTAATCCTAGGATAACTCTGTCTATTTTGGACTTATTGACACTGCCTGCTGATCTGGTTCAATCCAATTCGGATAAGTAGCCTCTACAAGAGAGGCTACTCGAGTATTTTAATGTAAATAGTTAATGTTACCAGTATAATCCGGCAGCATTACAATAGCTTTCACCTTTCGGATAAGCCTTGTTGAGATTACGAATCTCAGAGCGTCTTTGTTCACAAAGTTCAGACGCTTCTTTCTCTTTCTGTTCACGGAATGACATCAGTTTCTTACGATGTTCTTCCGTATCCTTGTCACCGGCAGCATACGCGCGATTTTCCTCAGTTTGCAGTTTCAGATATTTAACTTCAAGCTCACCCGTTTTTCTCTTGTAACGAGCCTCGATGGCTGTACGACTCTGTGAGTATTCATCGATAATAAGCTGACGTTTTGCTTCATCTTTAGCAAGCTGTTCACGTTCTGTAGCCATCTCCTGTTTTGCAGCTTCTACTGCATTCTTTGAAGGTGATTTGAACGAATCCGCTGCGCCGCAAAAAGTTTCAGGGTTAAACTCTTCACACAACAATGTGGTCGTCATTAGACAGAAAGATAAATTTGTTTTCATACTTTGATAGTTTTTAATTGTTAATAATATAGTTATTTAAATGAAATTCAAAAAAGAAGACTACTCTACTTATTTCTAATACTTATTCGTAGATAACCCTTTTCCTTCTCCTGACCCTATTATAGGGTTGACCGTTGTATAGTCCATAGTACTCTAGCTCACGCTTGTGGCTTCCTTTAGGGGTTTGGTATATTTGTAGTCTTCGGGGGACTGGTTCACCATTTACTAACATTTAGTTGAGTAAAAAACCTACAGTCTATCTGGCGGAAATCCTGTAGTTCAAAAATTGTAAACTGTAATCCGATCATTGATTGCAATTCTGCAAAGCACTTCTACGGTCATACGGATCCATTTTACGGATCTTTTTAGTTGAACGTTTTCGTGCCTGAGCTTTCTGAGAAAGCTTTGAGCCTGGATATGAGTCCTTAAAGGTTTTCCCATTTTTGTCAGTAGTAAGAATCGTTAATAATCCTTTTGCCAATTTGCTGTAATAAGCACCATGTAAGTCCATGCTTACAGCATGGTCTCTTTTGGATGTTGGTCCTGTGGCAAGTGCTTGCAGTATAGGCATCTCAATCAAATTACTAGTAACACATTCTAGGAATCTGTTTGTGATATCTGCACTGTGAAAATCAATCAATTCATTGACTGCTTTCAAAGCTTTGATAAACTTACTGTCTTCAATGTCTGTGCAAGCTCTTACACATTCACCTCCTGGCAGTAAATCTTCATCACTTAGTACATTAATACCAATTGTACTGACATTTAGCATTTCTGCTAATTTAGCCCCAAGCTCTGTTACTTGGTCTTCGCTAATCCTGTTAGGAACAGCAATAATAATTAATTCCATTTTGATAATGTAATTTAAGTTATTTACTTGGAAATATTCTTTCCGATTTGATGCACATAATACTCGTGTTCATGATATTTCTGATGACAACGAGTGCAGTAAATTCTCTGCTTTAACTTCTTTCCATCAACATTCTCAGGATCAAAGTCATTAATCCAAGCATGACCATGCCTTGCACAGTATGCTTCTTTACTTTTCTGAATACTAAAATAAGATTTAATCCATTTCAGTACAGATTTTAATTTGTTTGGTTTATCCATTTTACATAATATTTAAAATTTTAACGTTAATACTAATTTGATGACGTCTACTATTCTGCACCATAGTAGAATGTTAATAAAGACAACTCTTTGTCTTGGTATTATGCAGATACCACGTTTGCTACATACACTAACTTATTAAGCATGAAATCTTGTAACTAATTAATCTTAACTCCCACTAAGCACTTTTAAAGTTATGCAGAAATCACGTGGAAATGAAATCTTACTAACTACCTGATTTTTACGTCCGCACGATCATAAGTATAGATGTAATAACTCTTTGCACGTCACGATACATCTACGTGAACAGTGACTAATCTGAGTTTCTAATATACTTACTTACGCCCCACAGGTTTGTCATTTTCTGATGACTTAAAGCAATTTAAGATAGATTAAGAAATATTGTAGCTATTCTCACGAACCGCTACAATGGCATAACAGTTAGAAAAAGGCTCTTAAGTAGTTGGCCTTGGCCTTAAAGAGTCAGGTTGTAATATTTTATCCTGTATCTCCGCACCTAAAATTACATTACTATAGATACTAATGTTACTTTCGTACTCTTCTACTATTTCCTTAATTGTAGAATTTGTACCAATCTTCATCAATACCGCAGCAAGTGCAGCTTTAGGCATTTGCATAAATACAGAATCTTTCCTGTGTTGCTCTTTGGTTACTTCACGAGCTAACAATACATCCTCAACTGTAGGCATCGCGATAGTATCACGAATTACTACTGTTTCAGGCTGTACTGATTCTGTAGAAACTTCCTCTTTCGAGAATAGGTTCTTAACTTCGCCTACATTCCAATGTAAGGCGACAAAAACAATGGCACCGATAATCATAATTAAGATTACCCAGAGCCATGCCTTATTAAAAGGCGGTCTGTCATTCATCTCCATCTTGATAATGGTTTTAAATTGTTAAACTTTATTGAACTTATCGAGCACAATCTCTGTGCTTTTTCCTTTAATCTTGATTAGATGGTCTAAAGCTTTCATAGCCCTTCGAATGTACTTAATTTCTTCATCAGTAAGTTCCATGAATTCACTTTCCTTATTGTGTTGAATTAAGTTATTTAGATTACTATATACTAATGCATATCTACCACCTATTAGGTTTCGTTTGCGCTGCATCCAAGATCTAGAATTCCATACACGCTGCTTATTCATAAAGCTATTGGTTTATTAATTCTATGAGAACTTTTCATTTGATTGTATCTCCTATGAATTTATTGAAATAAATGTAGTCCTTAACAAGTATAACATAATCTACTTTTAATTCATTCTCGTGTATATACGGATTGCATAATTTCAATTTGTATGTATTATCCTTGTTTTCTTTTCCTACTATTATACAATTCTTATAGGTGTTCTTCATCTCAATATAATTATACACTTTCGGATGACTATCATGTAAATATATAAGACCTAGAGCAGTAATAAGAATCAATATAATTGTAGTACTAATATTATTCAGGATATAACTCCCTTTCATAATGGTTCTACATTTAATCCAAGATGCTGTAATTTATTAATAGCAGTCTCACTATCAACAGTTAAAGTTATTTCTTCTCCTGCTTGCAGTTTAGACATCATAAGAGTATAACCAAAGTTAGAGATACCAGCAGTTGCATGTTGGTTAAATACTTTGATCGGCTCGAGTCTGTTCTTACAGTCTCCAATTTTGATTTTGATAATCTTTTCCATAATATCTGTATATTTATAATTATAAATGTTTACAAATAAAAATAGCAATACCTACTTCACAGTAGCATTTGCTATTAAGAGTTCTCCTTCTATCGAGTTAATAAAACGAATACATACAATCACGCTTGATTGTAGTGCTAGTTCAAGGATTCGAACCTCGATGGATTTCTCCACACTCTCTATAGAGTGCGCGTCTACCAATTCCGCCAAACTAGCATATGCTACTGCTATAAAAATAACAGTAGCTAAATTAATTTTTTGTCTTGACTTACTCTTCAAACCACTCTTTAGCAGCATGATCTATACTGTAATATTTATCCAGTGTATATATAACCATACAGTCATTCCAGAATTTACTAGGAACTTTAGATATTATCTTAGCAAAGATAGTCTCGCAGTCTTTTAATGTAAATAGACGGTTAATATTTTTTCCACGTATATTAACATTGATACTTTCCATAAAAAGATTTGAGAATCTACAGGTATTCTGCATAATATTATATACATCTGCTATAGTAATACCTGTCCATATAGGTAAACGGATGTACAGATGATATTTTCCTATACTACTTGAATTCCTTATGTAACGATAAGCTGTATTAGTAATATAATTTCCCAAATCAGCCTCTTTCTTAGATTGTAGTGCTTTTTTCTTAGATTGTAGTGCTTTTTTCTTAGATTGTAGTGCTTTCTCTGCTGCCTTTGCACTGTTAGAGTGGCAAGCATTAGGGTCAAGTGTAGTTTGTTGATGTAACTCTTCTTCATATATTACACCATCTAACAATATCTCTATAGCCTGCTCAGGTGTCAAGATATTGTCCCTCGTCTGGTTCTCGATTGCTTTAACCAGACTCTTAATGTGTTCCTTTGAAATACCTTGTTCTATAAGGCAATTCAACGCGTAATTTGTTATTCGTTTCATATTTTGATAATATTAAATTATAGGCTTTCGCCTTACCTAAAGATAGCCTCAAATATGCATTTGATTAGCGCATATACTCCTAATAAAAAAGGAGCAATACCCATAATTATTGCAATGGTTTCCCATAGAAGTTCTAATATCTCTTCTAGGATAGACTGTTTGTTGTCTTTATTCTCTTCCATATCGTTTTGAATTAAATTGCATTTTACACCTAAAACTTTACAAGCAGCAACTCACACCTTTTGGCAGTTTGCGCGCATTTTATAGTAAAGAAACTGGTGCCCTCAATGTCTTGGGAAGTTATTGAGTTTTTTGTTAGTTAAAAATTTAAAACTAGGATTAAATAGTTCCCGCCTATCAGCCTCTCTGTATTAAACAGATAAAGTTACTACTGTTGTGGTTACTTAAATAAATCTTACAGTTTTTTCGAAGCTATTACAGTCAATTTACAACGGAATAAAGGAGTGATCAGTTCCTTCCTCTCTGTAAGTGTATAGTTAGAATACTCGTAGGTGTCTAAAACTTATGTTATTCCGTAGCTTACGCTACTCCAAAAAAGTGCTATGTCGACATATAGCTATTGTGAGGAACGTTCGAAACAAGAGCCATATATTAAGTTGTCAACATTTTTTGCGTTTGTCGATAATGTTAAAAGGTGTGGAATGAAAGATAGTCTTATCCTCTCACTCACACACCTAATACTTTTAACGTCTACGATTGTTACCCCCTTGATTGTTGTTTTTGTTACGCGCGTTTGCTCTATCCGCAAATTCAGAACCACCATCGTTGTTATTTCCACGTTTACGGGCTTCTTTTTCGGCTTTCTCTTTTTCTTCCTCAAGGTAATCGTCGTACGTTTGCCACACTGCAAAACCGAATTCGTCGTCAAACTTCATGTTTTGCTTGTAACGGTTGCGGGCTTTACGTACAGCATTTTCGACTGGTTCGTCGTCGTCGTTGCAAAGCAAAACAACTGTAACTTGATCAAAAAGTTTAACTTTTCCGTCGTCGTCTAATATAACGTCTCCCATTTGGAAATTACCGTCCTCGTCGTCACGTGTATAGCGCATAATGTATTCAGAGCCAGAGATGTCACTGACTGGTACATTTTGTTTACACAAGTGAATCATAGGATAATCACGTTCATTTTCTTCTTTGTCCTCGTTTTCTTCAACGATTTCGCGAAACATTTCAACAAGTTCCTCGTTTTCAGGAAATAGTACAGTGTGAAAAACATTCGGGAACATTGATTTATTCAACACATTAGCGTTAAATATCCTACGCCCTTTAGCGTCTTTCTTCACAAGTTCTTTCTTTTCTGAACTACTTACGGTTTCTTCAACGGCTTTAATGTAAACAGCCTGCGAAACACTGGAGTTTTGCAAATCTACCATTCTTGCGTCTACAATTCTTGTTAACATAGCTTTGAAAGGGAAGAGTTTTTACCCTCTGTTTAGATACCTACGGGTGTTCCTCCCATTACTATATCCCGGGGAGTGATTATAGTGCAGGTCTCCCCACACACAAAATAACTCGTAAAAATTTTTTTATATTAGAAAAATCCATAATCTACTACTCCAAAAGGTAAATAGTCACAAGGAACAAAATATAGTGTCACATCAAAATCATTGAGTTTATAAGTAAAGGAACTAACTCCTAATTTAGGATTACTCAATAACGCTTTTATAAGTGCACTATCAGCATAACAGTATATCATCCTTGGTAATTCTAAATTTTGCTCTGCTTTTTCATGTAATTTATTAGTTATGTCATCTACTACTGTACTAAGTAATTCTTTACCTTTAATTAAGTTTATCATATCAATCTTGGTTGGTTACACATATAAAACGTAGTAAAGAGAGCAGTATATCTACACATTAACAAGCATTAACTATTACATAAAAGGCAATAAGTAAATAGTTAAAAACTGTTAATTATAGTACAAGTTAGTACAACCTAAGTAAGAACTTATACGTTTATAGGGGAGTAAGAGGGGTTAGTAATTACATAGTATATACATACTAATTAACTAATAATCTACTCTTACTTTACTAATTACTTTATAATAATTATATACTATGGCAAATAAGATATTAAATACTAGTAAGAGACGACCAATTGCATATCCAGGTAAATATGTAGATGTAAACGGCAAAGACTTTTTCTTAGTAATGGAAACAGATCAAAGTAGCTGTAAAGGTTGTGCTTTCCTGAATACAGGATGTGATGCAAATAGAACCTCTTACTGTACTCAGGGTTATATTTTCAAAGAAGTAATTTTAGATTTAAATAAAAAGTAATGTACATATACGATAAAGAGTTAGCTGAGATTATTAAGAATAATATACCAGTTGAGATAAATAGTAAACAGTACTTAATTGAAGCTAATAAATCTGGCAGTTGTGATGGCTGTGCATTTGGTGATCTAACAAAGTGTCCTTCTAGAGCTGTACATTTTTGTTGCTCAAATGGTGGGAATATCCTTAAAGAAGTGAAACATACTAAGAAATAATACGTTTATAATTACATGGAAGATAAAATACTAGAAACAGTTGTAAACAACTTGGAATATACATTTGAGAAAGATGTATTAGTTAAGCCTTTAGAACCAGTGATGGTTAAGAAAGATATCATTACACAAATTCCAACAGGTGAGAAAGATGAAGATGGATTTGAGAAGTATGAAACTAAGACAGAGACTAAAGATGTTGAATCTGAATTCTTAAAGGGTGTGGTACTTGCGTTACCTACTTGTCTAACTACTCCTGAAGAGTCTACATATAAGGTTGGAAGTACTATAGTATACAACAAGAAGTTTGCAAAAGACTTTGATTTATATAAGAATAGTCAGTTGGTTAAACCTTATGACGTGATTGCCGTAGTTAATAAATAATGGCACGTTAAATGTCTCATGATTATAAAAATTAATTGTTTAAAGGTAGCTTTCAAAGCTACCTTTTATTTTATCTATACTTTAAATGTTAAAATGTGTTAACTAAAATTAACATCGTTATTGCACCTCCGTTTTATAGTCAGTTATGGAAGACATACTAGTAGTACTGTTATGTGCTCTTATGATCACACTAGCAGTCAAAGGTTTAAATAAAAAAGATTAATAATATGAATAGTTATAAAGTAATTAAATCATTTGCAGCAGCACGTAAAGGTGATATGCTTGAGCCTAACGAAAAAGGTTTGTTGGTTCTTAATGTTCAGGATAAATTCAGTAGTAGATTTGTTGCTGTAGATGAAGATACCGCAAATGAATTGGTTGAGAAAGGTTACTTGCTTGAAATGAAATCATCCAACAATGATACTAGACTTGAAGCTATCAAAGATTTCTGTGATACAATGCTTCAGAAATACGATAGTGATTTAGATGAAGTATTGAGCAAGTATAATGAAGGTCTTATCCCTACTTGTGTTAAAGTAGAAGCAGAGACTGTTTATTATAATATGACCAAATTGCTTGATAAAATTAAGAAATTAGCAAAATGAATAAACTGGTAAAGCAAGTCAATAAGACTGACCTTTACAAAGAATTCCTTACTTCTCTAAATGGAGTATTACAACTTACTGACAGGGAGCTAGAACTTATGACTACTTTAGTCGAGCTAGACGTTAATTACGAAAAGCTCCCTGGTCATAGTAAGAATGTAATTAATACAGAGAATAGAAAATATATCAGACAAAAACTTGGAATTACTCCAGACAATTTAAGTCGATATATAGGGAGATTCAAAGAAAAAGGTCTGTTAGTACAAGGAAAAGTGGAGGATGAAATTACTGTTAATAAGGCAATTATACCTGAAATAATTGGTGATAGAGTTCAGATCACTTTAATATTAAGATTGAAAAATGAAACAAATTGAAGTTAAACCAGGAACTATATTCTTAGGTAAAGAATATAAATGGTATGAAAAGATTTGGTCATTTATTACTAGAAAAAAGTTAGATTATAATAAGTTTTACGTATTCGACGAAACAATGTCAATGATTGGTAATCCAAGAACATCTCGCCTAGTACTGTTAGAACCAAAGAAGAAATACTCTAACAAAGAAGTAACTAAGTTACGGTTACTTAACCGTCTAGGTTGGATAGACAGAGCTGAGGATGTTTTAGCTACTATTAATACTATCAGACCAAATACAGTAGATAGCAATAAAGGATTAAATCAATTACTTACTAATAGATTCTACAATATTAGACATCTTTCTGATGAAAAAGAATACACAGAATATATACCAGCAACTAAGTAAGAAATACAATCTACCACATCAAGTAATAGAAGTAATATGCAATCATCCTTTTATGTTTGCTAATAAGGTAATTTCTGATGAAGAAGATACTAGAACACTGATGTTCTCTTACTTAGGTAAGATAAAGATTAAGAAGAAGTATGAAGACGATAAGAAGAGTGAAAGTAAAAGACCTAAATTAGGAGCTGCGAACACAGCTAGTTGAGTTAATGGTCTATTATAAAATGTCTTATCCTATAGGCTTACATAAAGAATGTGAGATACAATTAGATGATAAAAGTAATAGGATAATTACTCCTGATGAAGAATATTACCTTGATGATCATACTTACTGTTACTTATATATGTTAAGTAATGAAGTAATAGCAAATATATATAGAAGATTAAATGAAGAAAACGAAGGCTAAAATAGTTGCATATGATCCTGAGATATATCCGGTGTATTTATATGTTGGAACAGTAGAATGTTTGAATGAAGCTAATGAGTTGTTTGACGGTTATGATACAATGCAAGATGCTTCGAATGATCAAAATCCAGGAAACATCGTAGTATCAAATGATAATGTAGATGGTGTAACAGTATGTGTTAGAGAAAAGAAAACAGGAGCAGTTGGCTTACTTGTTTTGATTAATACTAAATTAGCCGAGAACACAGTATCTGAAGTAGTTCCCCATGAATCAGTTCATGTCGCAGACGGTATATTCGATTACTTGGGAATAGTTAAAAGTAATTATGAAGCAGGTAATGAACATTATGCTTACTTAGTTGGTTGGGTTGCAGGAAGAATCAGTAATTACCTTATACAATACAAAAAATGAAAGAAAAAACAAATCTAACCGTAGATGAAAGAGATGCTGAGAAAGCTCAAGCAATTGCAGAAGAGTTAGCAGGTATTGATGAATTAGGCAATAGCGCTGAAGAACTGGCTAATCCTATAGATGATGAATTGCCAACTCTAGAAGAGGCAGAGTTGTCTAACACTCCTGTAGATTTTTTAAATCTTGGTGTTCACATATTTTCTGATGAAGAACAAACAAGGCGTTATGAAATAGAGAAAGAAAGAGAAGCATGCCGTCTTCAACTAGAAGGCTTGAAAGCTTTACTGTCTACAGAAACAGCTTGTGTTTTTCATATAGAAAATGGTCACTTTAAAGATTATGGATATAAAGTATTAGAAAGCGTCACTATAACAGAGTGGAAATCTGTGAATCATCCATGTAATTTCTTTGGTAGAGAATCATTTGATAGAACCATAGTTAGACATTCTATAGAAGGAGATATTACTTTAGAAGAATTACAGACAATGGTAGAAGAAATAATTAAAAACCACAAAGAACAAGTTTATGGAACAAGTACAACTGAAATTTAAAAAATTGAATTATGTTGAAGGAGTAGATGAAAACGGTACTCCAATTATTAAAGAATCACAAGGAGTATTACCTGTCAGAGCACATGATACAGATGCTGGTTATGACATTGTATGTACCAGATTAACTCAGGAATTAGATGAAGCTGGTAAAGTAGTACTAGTATATCATACTGATGTAGCAGTAGAGATTCCTCAAGGCATGGTAGGTTTTCTTCTAATGCGTAGTTCTGTTTCTAAGAAGTCTATCATGTTGACAAATTGTGTTGGTACAATTGACTCTAAACTTTAATAGCTGTTTAAATTACAGTTTATAAAACCTATTCTATTTTATTACGTTTGTATAGACAAATTTAAAAGAACAAAACATGATTACTAAAATTTGTCCTATATGCAATAAAGAATTTCAAGTTATTCCTTGCCGAGAAAATACTGCAAAATATTGTTCTATAAATTGCAGACAGGAATCCTTAAAAGGAGAATTGAATTGTGTTTGCGAATACTGTGGCAAAAAGTTTCATAGAAAAAACTATAGGAAAAATAAGAATAAACACAATACGTGCAGTAAAGAGTGCTGTAACAAGTTAAAAGCCTTACTTTACTCTGGAAAAAATAATCACCAATTTGGATTAAAGGGAGAATTAAATAGCTCCTTTAAAGGAGAGAAAATAGTTAGAAGGAATAATAATTTATTAGATACACTAGTGTATATACCAGATCATCCTAGAGCAGATAAATCTGGTAGAGTTGCAGAACACAGATTACTTGTAGAACAAAATTACAGATTATTCAACAATAAATATTTTGAAAATATTAATAACAGAATTGTTTTAAAGAAGAGTTCACAAGTACATCACATAAATTTTGATCATACAGACAATAGAATAGAAAACCTAATGCCAGTAACAAAATCTGAACATACTGCTATACACAATTTATTTAGTAGTATAATTAGAGATCCTAATACTGGTAAAATAACTGGAGTCATTAAACAGGGTGAATTGCTGGAAAAGCCTGAAGAGGTCGATCAGCAGCCAAGCTTAAGCAGTGATGCTTTTGAAGGTTCAGAGACTAACAGCCGAGTCTTACGAGACAGTAATGCTGACACGAGTGCCCTGCCTCAATAAATATTGAGTGAAGATATAGTCCGAACTGTTAATATAACAAAATAAATAACAGAAATATAAGGATAAAGAGCCTTATAGAATAACAACTCCTCGAAAATGGGTTATAGAGGTGAATTGATGATGAAATTCAAACTTACTACAGATGCACTTCCCAGAGTATACCAAATTGGAGATAAGATAGGTCAACTGGTAGTAGTACCTTACTATAAAGCTACTCCTGTATTCGTTGAAGAATTAAGTAGTACTGATAGAGGTGAAAATGGCTACGGAAGTACTGATAAGAAAGAGAAAAGCGGTACAGATTTGATCTTAGAAACTAAAGAATTAGCAAAAAAATGAACATAACACTGGAGAGTCTACAACAGGAAATAGCGAAGTATCAGGAGATAATAGGTAAATATAGAACTAATCCTGAATATGTGAATCCTAACTGTCCACTGGACACAGCTATAGAAATAGTGGATAGACTTACAAGAGAGTATTATCTGAATACTAGGAAGATATGATAATCATAACAGAAAGCATGATGTATTTATGGATTGCTATGATAATAGGTTGTGGAGTATTCTACTTATGTAATAAAATACTAAAATAAACAATATGAAATTATTTGATATTTTAGCTGGTAAAGTCGTAATACATTCAGATGCTTTAGGTATCCCATGCTTTAAAAAGGTATGGGATGCTGACAAGCCTGATAAAGAGCATGCTACTAATATAATCAGTTACATAGTATTAAAGAATAAATGGGATAGTCCATATGTACTTAGTTCTGATAAAGAGAATATTGAACCAAGGCTTAAGAAACAACTACTAGGTGATGCTAATTATAAGCTGACTCCAGATGAAATACAATGTGAAAAAGAATTCATAGGATTTCAAAATACTAATACTTTACAAATGCTAACTAATATGCGATTGAAGTTAGATAGTATTAGTAAGTACTATAGAGATTCACTAGATGAAATACTAGACGAGAAGAAGATTAAAGATATTTTAGCTGGCATGACAAGTGTAGGCAATGTTTATAAATCATTAGACTTACTTGAGAAAGCAGTTAAGAGTGAAGAGTTATCTAGTACTAAAGTAAAAGGTAATGCTGAGATTAATCCTTATGAATTAAATTAATTTGTTTAAAAAAAACATTACATGGAAACTAGTATAAAATTAAGCGTTTTATTGAGTATTAACACTGAAAATAATATGAAGAACAATTTTACAATGCCAGATGTAGTTCTGGATCTTACAGACGAGAATAAAGATATTTTTGAAGCTATTGCAGAATGTGAAGCTAAACGCCAAGATCTATTGCATTCTCCGTGGTATAAGAGAATCTTTAAACCTGTAAAACGTAGTTTGAAGAAATAACTATTCAATAGTAAAGTTATGACTAGACATAGCTTGAGTGTCTTAAAAGAAGTCAAGCATACACTGGGGTGTAACGTAACGGTAGCGTCGGAGATTCTAAACCTCTATGTGAGTGGGTTCGATTCCTACCACCCCAACCAATACATCACTATTAATATGACTTATAGAGAAATTGATCCAAAATTAGCCGGTATATATATATTTAAAAATAACATAAATGGTAAATGTTATGTTGGGCAAAGTATTAAGTTAAGATCTAGAATAAAAGATCATCTTAGAAATGCAAAAAATATGAAAATAGATTTGCCAATATATCGAGCTATTAACAAGTATGGGTTTCATAATTTTTCTATAGATATTTTAGAATCATTTGTTCCAGATCCAGAAGAGTCAACAGAGAGTATAATTAAAAGATTAGATGATCTTGAAATAAAATATATAGAAGAATATAAAGCATACTCTGATGGATATAACTGTACAAAAGGAGGAGATTTTGGAGTACTTGGTCTAAAGATGACTGTAGAGCAGAAAAAGAAAATATCAGAAATAGTCAAGCAAAACGTTGTTAAACTCTATAAACCCATTTATCTATACTCTTTAAAAGATCACAGTTTGATATATGCAATTAGTATTACTGCTGCGGCAAAGATAGTTAATATACATAGATCTAATCTAACAAAAACTGCAAATGGAACATATAAACAAACTCATAATTATTTAGCAGCTTTCTCTCTAGAAGAATTAGAAAGATATAAACAAGAGTGGTTTAATACTCAAACAGTTAATGAAGGTAGTTTTAAATCTAAATATAGAGTAGTGATAAAAACAGATTGCGAGACAATAATTGTAGATAGTGTTAAAGAAGCTGCGGCTAAATTAAATGTGAGCAATTCTATGATATACTCTGTATTGAATGGAAGCAGACAGATAAAAAATATTAAGCTAGAAAAGCTGATAAAGAATTGAAGATGAGCGCGCATCAACGTAACCACCTAAGTCACTTACTATTTGATCCAATAGTAAACACAGCTAATGATGGTCCTAATCGTAAGTAGGCACTTTTATAGAGTTAAGTGGTATAACTCTATTATGGCGGGATGTAGCAGTTGGTAGCTAGTCAGGCTCATAACCTGAAGGTCGTTGGTTCGAGTCCAACTCCCGCAACATTTAGGGAGGTTAAATACCTCCCTTTTCAATATTTAAATATGGAAGATAAGGTATTACTTAAAGAAGACTATCCTGATATACTTGGTGATTGGATGTGGGAAAGTGATTACTTAGTATGGAAAAAATATTGTGAAGATAGACGTAAACAATTTGAGGATTGGATATTCGGAAAAGAAGATAATGGAAGATAGATAGATAGTAAGCAAGATTGATTTTTATAAGCCTATTAAGAATAGCAATAAGTTCAGAAAGCCAGCTCTATAGTACATAGAGACTGGCTCTTATTGTTCCTACCCTAAGAATACTACAGAGTATTTTCAATTCTGGGACAAGGAAATTAGATATTGTATAGATGGTTATACTGCTGAAGACGGTGATTGGATAAGCGGGTATAACTATTTTTATTTGAACTATTGTCCTATCTCTAGAGTAGTGTATGAAACATATACAGATAGATTTGGTAATCAAAAGAAACGTAAAGTAAAGAAAGTAGAATTTGCTGATTTCTGGGATTATGATTACTATTACTTTACTGCTATATAGGAAGCCGAAGAATCAGGTACGCACATGTGTGTATTAAAAGCCAGACGTCGTGGTTACTCCTTTAAAGGTGCAGCTATGGCTTGCCGTAACTATTATCTAATACCAGATAGTAAGACATATATATATGCATCAAATAAACAGTATCTTACTGAAGATGGTATTCTTACTAAAGCGTGGGACTACATGGACTTTATTGATAAGAATACAGCTTGGGGTAAGAAAAGATCTGTTAATACTTAGATGCGTAAACGTGCAGCAGTTAATGTTAAAGACGAGTATGGTAATGAAATAGAATTAGGTTACAAATCCGAAATCATTGGTGTTACTCTAAAAGACAATCCTGACGTAGTACGTGGTAAATCTGGTAAGCTTATCTTATTTGAGGAAGCAGGTTCATTTAGTGAACTAGGTGCAGCATGGCAGATTGCTAGACCTTCTGTAGAACAAGATGGTGTAGCATATGGTCTTATGTTGGCATTTGGTACTGGCGGTGATCCGTCTTCAGCATTTGATACATTGAAGGATATGTTCTACAATCCTAAAGGTTATAACTGTTTAGGCTTCTAGAATATATGGGATGAAAACCCAGGAGATAAACCGTGTGGATTCTTTGTACCACAGTATACTAATATATCTGATGTGGACGATAATGGTAATCGTCTGTATATGGATGTAGATGGTAATACTTTGCATAAAAAGTCTATAGACAGAATATTAGACTTACGTAGAGATGTAATAGAAAATGCTACTAGCACTACAGCTGTAGATAGATATGTAGCAGAGCGACCCATTACACCTGCTGAAGCAATGCTCGAATTTAATGGTAATATCTTCCCTAAGAAAGAATTACAAGCACATTTAGCTATGATTCGCACCAATCGTAGCCTACAAAATCACAAACAAGTAGGCGATTTAGTATTTGGTGAAGATGGTTTACTTAAGTGGATACCTAAGAAGAGAGGCGATATTACTAAATATCCGTTAAGTAAAGATGATGATCCTACTGGTTCAATAGTAATATGGGAACACCCAGTATAGGATGCACCTGTTGGATTATACATAGCTGGTATGGACCCATATGACCATGATTAGGCTGGTACTAATTCATTAGGCTCTATGTTCATTTACAAGCGATTCTAGAGCTTTGAAGAGTATTACGATATAATTGTTGCTGAGTATACTGGAAGGCCTTCTACCGCAGAAGAATACTACGAGAATGCACGTAAACTATTACTTTACTATAATGCTAGATTAATGTATGAAAATGAGCGTAAAGGTATATTCCCATACTTTACTGCTAAACATTGTGACTACTTACTAGCAGATCAACCTGATATCATTAATGATATTGTTGGTAACTCTAAAGTATAGCGTAGAAAGGGTTGCCATATTAATAAGTAGATTAAGGACTGGGGGGAAGGTATGATAAAAGATTGGCTTAATGAAGAGTATGCTCCAGGCAAAAAGAACTTGACCAAGATACTATCAGAACCGCTATTGGAAGAACTTATAGGTTATAACGACAAAGGCAATTTCGATAGAGTATGCGCGTTAATATAGCTAATGATTTATAAAGAACAACTACATAATTTAGTTGTTAAAGAAAAGACTAAAGAGAATAGGAATAGGATATTATTTGATGGACCAATATTTGCGCAACAGTGGTCAGATGAACCAAGTATGCCTAACCTATTTAATGATTCAAATACGTATACGTTTTAATTATGAATAACATTAACATATTTCCTGCATAGAAAGTACCTATGTCTAAGAAGACCAAGGAATGGAAAGAAAGCTGTGTGGATTATATTATTGGTCACAGTGCCTCTTCCAGAAATGGTAATAGTAGGAGTAGGGAAGAAGAGATGCAGACATACTATGATCTGTATAATAGTATATACAATGAAAAAGATCTAAAGTATGTTACTAACCCATTTAAACAAGATGATGGGTTTCCTGCAACTGCTTAGGATTATAACATTATTAAACCAAAGATAGATCTATTACTTGGGGAAGAGACTAAGCGCCCGTTCAACTTTAGAGTAGTAAGAACTAGTGATATTGCTACTAGTAATCTATAGGATAAAGCTAAGCAATTACTTATTGATTATGTATAGGCATCTATTATGTCTAAACTTGGTCCTGAAGAGTAGGCTAGATATCAAGAGGCTTTACAGTCTGGTGAAATAATGACACCTGAGTAGATACAGAAATATTTAACAAAAGATTATAAAGATATTGCAGAAATTGCAGCACAGCATAGTCTAAACTATTTGAAGCAGAAGTTAAATGTTACACATGAATTCTTCAAGGGGTGGAAGGATGCATTAATAGCTGGAGAAGAGATTTACTATGTAGGAGTAATTAATGGGGAACCTTATGTTGAAAGAGTAAATCCACTGAGTTTCAGTTATGAACAATCTGCTGATTTAGAATTCATTCACGAAGCATCTTGGTGCTGTCGTAAAATGAATATGTCTGCTACTGAGATCTATGACAGATTCTATGATAAAATGTCAGAGAAGTAGTTAAACGAATTGCTGGATATGATGGATGATGGTACTAGAGGAGGACTGAATCCACAGGTTCGTAAGACATCTTTAGACTATCCACATATTAAAACTAGAACTATTAATGGTTTTAGTTCTAACCCATTTCAAAACGCCGATAATATCAATGTATGGCATTGTTGTTGGAAATCGTTTAAGAAGATTGGATTTGTTACTATCATTAACCCTGAAACTGGGGTAGAAGAAGAATTTGAAGTAGATGAAAGTTATAAAGTTACAGGTAGGGAAGTTAACGTAGAATGGACATGGATTATCGAAGTATGGGAAGGATACAGAGTTGGAGAAGACCTGTATATAGGTATACAGCCAGTTGAGTATCAACATATCTCAGCTGATAACCCTAATTCGCAAAAACTGCCTTATACTGGCGTAGTATACAACAATACCAATAGTTCTCCTAGGTCCTTGGTTAGTATGATGAAACCATTACAGTATATGTATATTGTAATATGGTATAGACTTGAACTAGCAATGGCTAGAGATAAAGGTAAAGTGGTAACTATGGATATTACTTAGATACCTAAAAGTATGAATATTGATGTAGCAAAATGGATGCATTATTTAGGTGCTTTAGGTGTTAACTTTGTAAATCCGTATGAAGAAGGATGGGACATACCTGGTAGAGAAGGTGGTAAGCCATCACAGTTCAATCAAATTACCGCATTAGATCTTACTATGGCTAATACTATTGATCAATATATTAATCTGATGGATAAGATTGAATCAATGGTATCTGAGATTACTGGTGTTACTAAACAAAGAGAAGGAGCAATTTCATCTAATGAATTAGTAGGCAATGTTGAAAGATCTGTAGTACAATCTGCTCACATTACTGAACCATTATTCTGGGTTCACAATCAAGTAAAGAAAGAAGTATTAAGTATGTTACTCAATACTGCTAAATTTGCATGGAAAGATAGCGATAAGAGATGTATACATTATGTGTTAGATGATGCTACACGTGCATTCTTGACTCTTAATGATGACTTCTTCTATGAAGATATGGATATCTTTTTGGATGATTCTACTAAGAATCAGCAACAGTTAGAAGCACTTAAACAGCTTATGCAGCCTGCTATGCAGAATGGTGCTAGTCTATTAGATATCGCCGAAATCATTACAATGGATAACATTAATATGATTAAGAATCGCTTAGAAGATATTGAACAGAAGCGTATGGAACAGCAGCAAGCTTTGGAAGAGCAACAGGCTCAGAGAGAACAGCAGATGATCCAAATGCAAAATGAAGTTAAGGAAGAGGAATTGATGATAAGAGAAGCAGAGATGGATCTTGAAAAGTATAAGATAGATACAGATAATGCTACTAAGATCACAGTTGCTCAGCTTCAAGCATATAGAGGTTTAGAGGATCAAGATCAGAATGATAATAATATACCTGATACTATGGAAATAGCTGCACAAGCTTTGGCTGAACGTAAGTAGGCATCTGAAGAAGCAGGTAAACAATTTGAATTCAATGCTAAGCTACGCGAACAGTAGATGAAAGAGAAGATTGAAGATAAGAAGATTCAGCTTGAAAGAGAGAAATTGACAGCTGCTTAGAAACTACAAAAACAAAAGGATGAAGCAGCTATGCAAAGAGAAAAACTCAAAGCAAAGACAGCAATGAAAAATAAAGTAGTAGGAGAGAAGTAATGGAAAAACTAGATCAATAGATAAGTGTAGTAAATAATAGATTATTACTACCTTTGAAAGTAAATGGTAAATCTGTATACTTTTTAGTAGATACTGGCGCTTCTATTGCTTTAGTGGATATAACAAAAACTAAAGAATTAGGATATAAACTTGGCAGTAAACTATCTTCTACTATTGTAGGAGCAGGTGGAGAAGCATCAGAAGTTTATCATACTAAAGATTTAGATGTAGACTTAAATGGTCATAAGTTGTATCAGTTTGTAGCTACTAATATAGATAATATAAAGAAGTCTATTAAACAAAATACAGATTATGAAATATTTGGTATACTTAGTCTGAAACAGATGCAAGATATTGGTATGATTATCGATACTGCATCTGGTAATATTTACTTTAAAGAAAAGGAGAATTAATTATGGCATGCGGAGGAAAGAAATCTGGCTCTACCAAAGGTAAAGGTGGAAAGAAAAGTAAGTAATTATGAACAGATAGGCATTTAAACAAAGAATGCAAAAGTATAAAGCATATAAGGAATAGAATCCTGATGCTCGTTATTTATAGTGGAAAGAAGCATTACCAAAAAATCTACAGGATGACACCAGCTATAATCTTCGTAGAGCTTATGAATTAGATTATGAACCTATAACTGTAGAAGGTGATACTTTAAAACATTTACCAACTAGAGATTGGAAAACTGGTGAGATTCTAAAGAAGCCTTGGCATCCAACTTATACTATTGGATTGATGGAAGATGCTAGGCTAGGATATTATCCAAAGGTTGTTGATGGCACAACTTATACTACTACTTGGGAAGGAAATGAAAATTCCATCTTTAAGTATGAAGATGGTGGAGAAGTAGGTGGTAAAAAAGAACCACCTTATCCTTCTTTCTATAATGGTCGTAGAGTAAATAGATGGACAGGTGAACCTCTAGCTACAGGGGCTTTGAAGCCTGCTGTAGACCTTGAAGACTTTGCTAATCTAACTCCAGTAGGAGATGTAATTACAGTTAATGAAATGGGTAATGCAGCTGCTAAGAAAGATTGGAGCGGATTAGGTTGGGCTAGTTTAGGACTATTGCCTATAGTCGGTTCTAAAGGTTCTAAGGCAATTAAAGCTGCTATTAAAGGAGCAGAAAGAACTGCTGCAAGTACAATTAGTCGTGAGGTTCCTAAAGTAAATAGAAGCTCTGTGTAGAAAGAGATGGATAGACTTTTACAGCAGAGAGAAATGTATAAAGCTATTGAAGGAGACGATTATTTTATATTAGATTCTTCAGATGCTGTCAATGCTAGAAATAGAGTAATTGAAAGTATTGACGATCGTACTATTAAAAGAGCTAAGAAAGTAGATAAAAAATATGGAACTAATTATGCTGGTTCTTATAAGAAACTGCTTGAAGATTATCAAAATATGAACTAGGTAGATGTTCGTATGGACGATAGGTTATCGAGAGAAATGGCTGGAGCAAAAGCAAAATTAGCATTAGATGAAGAATATTCAATAGGACGTACAGATACTGATCCTGTTGATGACTATAGAAGATACACAATAAGTCTGAATGCAGATGAGGTACCAACATAGGCACATGTTAGACACGAATTAGGACATCTAACAGATATAATGCAGAACGATGGTATGTTACATACTGATATAGACAATAACAAATTACTATAGGAATTGTCTGATCCTAATCAATTAGTTACTTATAAAGACTTTAGTAGCTTAGCCAAAAATATGGATCCGTTTACTTACTTCAGTTATCTACGTAAAGGTACTGAAATTAAAAGCTTCATGAATCAAACTAGATAGGCTTTGATGAAAAGAGGTAAATTACGGAATTCAGCAGATCATGCAAATGAAAAAGTAATAGCAGAGTATATGAACAGTTTACCAGATGGTATGGGAGAAAAGATGGTTTATCAGTCCTTTAAAGATCCTAAAACATATAGAAGATGGTTTAACTCTATACCTACTGTTGGTTTTATTGGGGCTGCATACACCGGTAATAAATTATTAAATAAAGGTGATGATAATGGACAGTATATACCCAATATATCCGATACCAACTTATAAAAGTGGTGGTATCCATATAAAGAAGAAAAACAGGGGCAAATTTACAGCATCTGCAAAGAAAGCAGGATAGAGTGTACAGCAGCACGCACATAGTGTACTGAACAACCCTAATGCAAGTAAACTACAAAAGAAGAGAGCTTAGTTTGCAGTTAATATGAAAAAACTAGCTAGAAAACGTAAAAACAGAAATAAATAATAAACAATATAGTTATGGAAAAAAACACATTGAATGGATTTGAAGTATTTAGTAGTTTCAATCCTAATGTAGGTAAAAATTCTGATGATATTGACATAGATCCCAACAAGATTGAAGAGTCTTTTGAATAGATGTCTGATGAAGAGTTAGAGCAAGTAAAAAATATTGCTAAACAAAAGAAGACTCCTAAAATCGAAGATGATGAAGAGGAAGAAGTAATAGAGGACGAAGAGGATACTGAAGAAAAGGAGGAACCTAAGAAATCTAAGAAAGCTTCTAAACAAAAAGAAAAAGAAGTTGAAGAGGAAGAGGAAGACGAAGACGAAGAAGATGACTCTGATGATGAAGAAGAAGGAGATGTACAGGTTACTTCTTTCTTCAAAGCATTAGCTGAAAAGATGAACTGGGAAATTGACGATGAAGACGAAGTTCCTCAAACAGCGGAAGAGTTAATTGAGTACTTCCAAGAAGTAATTGAAGAAGCATCTGTACCTACTTATGCTAATGAAGAAGTAGCTAAGTTAGACGAGTTTGTAAGGAATGGTGGAGATATTCGTGATTACTTATCTATTGATGCTCCTCTAGATTTGGATGACATTGACATTGAAGATGATGAAGTAAATCAGAAAGCTGTACTTAAAGAATTCCTTAAAGAGAAAGGATTCAATAGTAAACAGATTGAGAAGAAACTGACTAAATATGATGAAGCTGGTATTCTTTCAGATGAAGCTGAAGATGCTTTAGAGGCTCTTAAAGGCATTAGAGAAGAAAAGAAACAACAGCTATTGGAGGATCAGAAAAAGCAGGCAGAGACTGCTAGAAAGAACCAACAGGCATTTTTTGACAACGTTGTCAAGGAAATAAAAGGCCTAGATAATATACGTGGTATTGCTATTCCTGCAAAGGATAAACATGTTCTGCTGGAATACATATTTAGACCTGAAGCTGATGGCAAAACTAGATACCAAAAAGATTATGCTAAGAGTATCAAGAACTTGATTGAGTCAGCTTATTTTACTATGAAGGGTGATACATTGCTAGACATAGCTAAAAAAGAAGGTAAAAAGAAAGCTATAGACAGTTTCAAGAACTCATTGAAGAATAATAGTGGTATCAATAAGAAATCACAGAAACAAGTAAAATCATCAGAAGATGATGCTTCATTATGGTCATCCTTTGCACGCAAACTTCGTGTATAATGATATTAATAAATAAATAAAAATTACTAGTATTTTATGGATAATAATATTCTTAATAATTTAGTACTATACAAAGGCAAAAGATTTTCTGATCTGATTGATACAAATAAGATCTCTTATGCTTCACAGCAAAGTCCTTATCAGGTATCTACTATATTGTCTTATGTATTTGGTACAAAAGACAATGGTTATAGTACTTCTTTAGATATGCTTACCGGTGGTCTTGGAAACGTAATGACTATCGACAAAGCATCTTGGGAATGGCCTGTAATGATTGATGCAGATAGAGCCGTAACAATTAGAGATGCAAAATGGCAGGGAGAAGCTATCAGTGCTACTTCAACAGCTGGTTTAGGTAATACGCCTATCATGTTGTGGTTAGAAGAAAACATGTTTGCTTCTGGTGCTATTCTTGAATTTGATAACAAAGAATTCCAGGTACGTGTTTCTGGAGCTCCTTATCAGGATGGTAACCTGTGGGTTTATACTTGCTTTGTAGCAGACGGTAAACCTTCTTCTTATATTCCTCACGATCTGTTAACAGCTGGTTGTCAAGTATCTCGTCTTGCTTCTGCTTACGAAGAGTACTCAGAAGAAGGTGATATCCTGAACTACAGCACTCACTTCAAGATGCGTAACTACCTGACTACTGTTCGTATCAACTACGATATCACAGGTTCTGCTTATTCAGATGTAATGGCGATTGCTCTGAGAGATCCTGCAACAGGCAAAACATCTTATTTGTGGGCTGACTATCAGGAATGGCTTGCACTTCGTGAATGGTATAAGAGAACTGAAAGAATGTTGGTTTACATGAAGTGTAATGTAAACAAAGATGGTTCTTGTAACTTGAAGGGTTCTAACGGTCGTCCGGTATTTATTGGTGCTGGTCTGCTCGAACAGATTGCTCCGTCTAACAGACGTTACTATACTCGTCTTTCTGCTGAACTGTTGGAAGATTTCTTAGCTGACCTGTCTTATAACTGTCTTGGTACTAACGAACGTAAGTTTGTTGCTTTGACTGGTGAAATGGGTATGCGTGAATTCGACCGTGTATTGAAAGAAAAAGCAACAAATATGAACTTGATCGACACAGTATTTGTAACAGGTTCTGGTGATAACTTGACTTTCGGTGGTCAGTTCAAGACTTATAAGATGACTAACGGTATCGAATTGACGCTGAAATACTTCCCGTTGTATGATGATACTACTTATAATCGTCAGTTGCATCCGGTTACTCTGAAACCGCTGGAATCATATCGTATGACATTCCTTGATCTGGGTAGACGTGATGGTGAAGCTAACATTGTTAAGGTAGTTCGTAAAGATCGTGAATTCGTTACTTGGTATACTGGTGGTGCTGTTGCTCCGTCTGGATATGCTAAATCTAAAGATACTCTGAGATCTAATGGTAAGGACGGTTATACTGTATACATCCTGGGCGAAATGGGAATAATGTTGAGGGATCCGCGTGCGTGTGGGGAACTGATCATGGAAGCACAATAAGTTAAACTTTTAAGCAACCTTATTATGAATGCAGCGTTATATAATGTAAACGTGATTTTACATTATGAAAAGTAACGAAGTATATAAGATAACTAATAAGGTAACTAATAAGATTTACATAGGGATAACTAACCAAGGTTCTGGTGCGAGATATCGCCATCATTGGTATGAATCTCGCATCGGGGAGCCTTCTCCAATTCATCGTTCTATGGCTAAGTATGGTGAGGATAATTTTACTTTAGAAATTATAGATTTTGCCGATACTTATGACGAATTAAAAGAAAAAGAAAAATACTGGATTAAACAATACAATTCTACAGATAAATCTATTGGATACAATCTTACAGAAGGTGGAGATGGTACATTTGGAAGAAAACATTCTGAAGAGACTAAAGAGAAGATTAGACAAAAAGCTCTTGGTAGAAAAGTTTCCGAAGAGACTAAAAGAAAAATATCGGAAGCAAGGCTTGGCAAGTGTTCAGATAAACAAAAAGAACATTTAAGAGCAATATCTTTGCAAACCAAGGCAATTCCAGTACTTCAATATTCTAAAAATGGTGAATTTATTGCAAGATATAATTCTGTAGCAGAAGCATCTAGTATTACAAAAGTACATCGTGATACTATAGAAAAGCAATTAAAAAAGCCATTAAAAAACACACAAGATTGGAGAGTTAAATTTATATGGAAGTCTGAAGAAAACGAATGTGCAGCCTGAGGCTAGCAGGCTGCATTCTTTACTAACTTGATAATCTAATATTAAATATTATGGAAATAATCGTTAGAATTGTAAAACAAAACCCCTGGACAAATTTAACCAAATGGGACAAATGTTTTGATTATATAGGTTCATACTGGACTAGATCAGGAAACTTATACACAGGATTAACAGCTGAAGACGCTGAAAGATTAGAAAAAGAATTAAGATATGAACCGGGTACATTGTCACCAAGTAGTTCTTTTTGGGAAACATATGCAGTCAAAGTAGGTAAGAATGATACTATTTTGAGAACAGAAAAACCTGAAGATGAACTTAAATATCTGTTCCTGAAAGGGCACAAAAGAGTTGCAGACGGTATTAATAAACAGAACGCAGCTACAGATTACTTGCTGATTAATGCTACTAGTGAAGCTGAAGAGACTAACAAGTTCCATAAAATTAAGCGTGAGGCTTATAGAGAACTTGATAAGATGTCTATTGAAGATATGCGTAAGTGTTTACGTCTGTATGGTATTAAATCAGATAACCTTTCTAATGAACTTGTTGAGGCTAAGATGAATGAACAGATTGAATTGTCTCCGAATAAGTTTATGCTGAAATGGGTTAACAATCCTAATAAGGAAACTCAGTTCTTAATTGAGAACGCTATTTCTAAGAACATCATTAGACGTAATCGTACACAATACTTCTACGGTACAGAAATGATTGGAAATGGAATTGACGATGTTATTGCTTATCTGAATGATAAGAAGAACCAAGATATTAAGATGTCCATTCTTCAAGAAACAAAATCTAAGTAAATATGACAATAAAGGATTTACATATTGCTTTTAAAACTGGTGCTGATAAGAATGAAAAGGCAGTTGCGTTTGGTGGCTGCCCAGCATTCACACCAGAAGAAATTGATCAATTCCTGATGCAGGGATATGTTGAAGTATTATGCAATAAGTTTACTGGATCTAATGCTAGACAGGAAGCATTTGAAGGTAGTGTCAAAAGAATAGCAGATTTAGAAAGATTAGTAAAAACTGATAATGCTGTAGCTGTTACTTTTGACTCTAGTTCTAATGTACTTACTATGTCTGATTTCTTTAAAGATTCAAGTAATACTAACAACAGATTGTTCTTTGTAAATGCAGTATTACACTTTGGCAGTAATTAGGCAAATGTAGATCTAGTAGATCATAAAGCAGCTGATAGGTTCCGTAAAACTTATAATAATGATCCCTGGATTCCAACACCTAAGGCTACTATTGCTGATAACTAGTTAAAGATATATATCGATACAACTAGTATGAAAGCTCCTTATACTGTTGACATTACTTATGTTAAATATCCTGAGAAGATTAATTACAAAGAATATAATAAGGATATTACAGAAGTACCTGAATACGTATTATATGAAGCAGTTAATAGAGCTGTAGTAATTGCTCTGGAAAACATTGAGTCTAGGCGTACAGAAACTAAGCTACAAATAAATAATTTACAAGAATAACATATTGTAGTTGCTACAAATAAATAATTTACAAGAATATGTCAGCACGTGAAATGCAAGTAGAGTTCGAAAGACGAATTACATTAATGAATCCAGACTTTGAGTTGAAAGAAAAACTCACTTCTGATACTATCTTTTCTTTCTTAAATGCCTATACTGAAAGATATGTAAGAATAAATTACTTACAAGAAGACTAGGTATTAGATGGAACTAGAGCTCAGAAAAAGAATGCAGATGCATTAAAAGGATTGATTGTAAGAGGTCTTTACGAAGTAGACGCTAAAGACGATAAGAATACTGATAAAGTATCTGATAGAGTCAGATTACCTGAAGATTACTTTCTGTATATCAGAAGTAACAGCATGATCTCTAAGAACTATAAAATAGAGACTGAGATCACCAAAGAAAATGAATATGTTATTACTCCTAACAAGACTATTAGAGAGGATGATGTAGAGAAGATAATTTCTACTTACTATAACAAAGCAATTATGCTTAATCCGTATGTGGTACTTAATGCTGGTAATAATGCTGATAAATAGAAAAATATTTACATTAATATCATACACGACGAATATACTGTAATTAAGAAGCTTGATTTAGTATATTATCGTAAACCAAAGAAATTTGATGTAATTGGCGTTGATGGCGTTAATGTATTAAATAAATGTGAATTACCTGACAACGTACATATGGAGATTGTAGAAGGCGCAGTAGAAATGTTTATTACTGAGGCTAGATATCGTCTTAACATGAAACAAGACTAATTATGAAATACATTGCCCTGCAAGAAGCATTTGAATTAGAGATTAATAAGTTAGATGATAACTTAAGTAAACCTACTACAAATACTACTGAATACTTTTTAAATGCTGGTCTAGATAAGTTCTGGAAGACTCGTTACTCTGCTATGAATTATAAGAGAGAAGGGTTTGAATAGACTGAAAAGCGTATCGATGATCTTCGTACTTTAGTACAAGAAGAATCATTTGAAGATGCTGCTATTACTACAGTAAATCCCTCACTGTATACAGTAACGTTGCCAGAAAACTATGTACTGTTACTTGGTGATACTGCTGGTATACAGCCTGCTGATGGAGTAGATATACCTTGCTGGGAAAAAGATGAAGATGGTAATTACATAGTACATTATACAGATACTATAGAAGGTACCATAGAAACTGTAGATAGAATCAAAGAGAATTCACTATCAGAGTATCATCTACATTATACTAAAGCTAGACCTATTAAGTTGATCGCTAGAGACTTAATTAAACTATATACGGATGGTAAATATAAAGTAAGTAAATATACTATTAGTTACATCCGCAAACCAAACAAAATAGATATTCACAAAGAACCATTTGCTGAATATACGGATATGCCTGAACATACACAGTTAGAAATAGTAAAGTTAGCAGCTTAGCTATACTTAGAGAATCAGGCTAATCCAAGATACCAAACATATAACAATGAAGTTAATGTGATGGAATAAAGAATAAGCGCTTACTGACGTGGAAATCAAACTTTTAAGTTAGGAAAGTAGAAGGTAAGCATGTTAAACAAGAAAGCGCTTAATTAATGTTTAACTAAACAAATATAAACTATGATTACAAGAGTTGGTACCGTACTTATCGGTAAAAATTGTCCTGCTTCTTATACTACAGCTGACGCTTTGGCTGCTGGTGATGTAGCAATGTTTGATCAAGATAGAAAAATTATCAAAACAGCTGCTGAAGCAGTAAAAGCTAGTACGCTGTATATTGGTGTAGCACAGGATAAAGTAACTGTAACTAAACCTGATGGCAGTACTGAACAAAAAGCGAACATTGAATTTTCTAATGCAATTCAGAAAGACTCTAATCCGTCTGCTGTAATTGGTACTTATGTTGCTCCTGTTCAGGAAAAAATTGTCATTACTTTGACAAATGCTACAATCGTTGCTGGAAACCGTTACGTTCTTCGTATTGTTTACAAAGACATGTTTGAAGATCCGGGACAGTTTACTCACACTTACGAAGTATTTGCTGAATCTGCAACTGCTGCTGATCTGGCTGCTGCTATCGTTAAGAAGATTAACAAACACGCTAATCGTCGCGTTCAGGCATCTAATTCTGCTGCTGTTATTACTTTAACCGCTATGGAAAAAGATGACAACGAAGGTGTATATTCTATCAATGAATACAGCGTTGTATCTATGGACGCTAGCTTGTATGAAACAATTCCGGGCGCTTTATTGAGCAATTTCCCGAAAGCAGTTGCTGGTGCAACTATTGTTAAAACTCCGGGTAACCCAGGTAAAGGTTATTGGAAACAAGTTAGAGACAGAGAAGCACGTCAGATGGGTTACAAAGGACATGTATTTACAGGTGCATATCCTGAAGTAGAACAGGCTAGAAAAGTAGTTGCTGGTGATACTTATGACTATGCTACTATTGAAAACGATAACTTGTATCTGAGCAATGATAACCAGTATATTAAGACTACTCCGATCTTAACTGAATTGTATGTTAAGGCTGGTACTCTTAGTAACTCTGTTCTTGCAAAAGGTTTGCAAGCATTTATCAGCGGTGTTGCTCCGTCTGAATAATATTAAATTTCAGTGTACCGTAAAGGGGGTTAGGGGTAAAACCCTGACTCCCTTTTTTATTTAAGTAATATGGAAATAACTAAAACAGAAACAACAATTGAGATCAAGCTGAAGTCAGCTATGAATGTAACAGCAGTGTATGTAGATAACTTGGATAACTTTAAGAATGCTTATTCAGCTGTAGTTACTAATCATACTCAAGCAACTGTAAAAGAATTTGGTAGTGTGACTGAAATCAGTATACCATTTGAAGAAGGTACTTCTACAAGTGCATTTACTGTTACTATTAGTACCGCTGATGGAGTATAGGAAGTTGGTTTTTACTATGACAAAGATCAACTGTATTATGCAGAGATTGACGTTCTAACTAATCATTGTAATACTTGTTTAGATAAACAGTAGAAAGAAAGAATGGCTTTGTTTATACTTAAGAAAGATCTGTTAGAATATGCAGAGTAGAATAATATGATAGACAATGCCGTTAACTTTTACATAGACTTAGACAGAATGCTAAATTTAAGTAAGCTATCTAGATCAGTAGATACTTATAATACTGTAATTAGAGGTTGTAATAAACAGTGTAAGTGCTGTTGTAATGGATCTTGTGCAATATGAATAAAGACACATATATAATCGGTGCAGGTCTAAATTATGAAACTAAAGTAAATCTAAACTATAAGAAATGGTATATGCTTAATTTCGTATGTGCTGAGCATATAATGTAGTTATTAGATGATCCTAGGAGTAGTAATCTTTCATACGAATAGATTGAAAGACTTAGAGCTCACATTAAAAAACTAATAAGATATGACTATAGACGAACTTTACCAGTTAGTTAAGTAGATTCAGGCACAAGTAGAACTTAATACACTTGCAGTTCAAAGTATATCCAATCAGCTTAATACCTATACTCCATTATCACAATTCTATAATGTGAATAATAAAGTAAATGGCTATGATGCTACTCTAACTGATATAGCTAATAAGGTAGCTACATTGTCTTTAGATCTGTCTAAAGTGAATAAACTATCTACTATGCTAGACACTAATATCAAGAATGCAGCCATAGATGACATACTATAGTTTGATGGTGATAGGTGGACTAATGTTAAAGCAAGTGGAATTGTAGGTGGTGGTGGAGTTAACAAACTAGAAGATTTGTCAGACGTTAGAATAAGTAACAAATTAGATAAACAATCTCTAGTATGGGACAATACTACTAGTAAATGGATCAACTATACTGTATCAAGCGGTGGTGGAGGAGAAGGTGGAGGACTAGATGTTACTGCTATGTGGCAAGAATTAGCTAAAGCAGACTCTAGTAAAACCATAGATCCAAGCCACATTACTGGATTTGTACAGTCTACAAATGGAACTGCTACTAATCTAACAGTAAATACTTTAACTACTAGTGGAAATGTAAGAATGACTAACGGTAGTAAACAGCTTAGCTTGACTACTTCTGGAGTAAGTGTTAATGGAGATCTTACTTCGACTGGAGAAATAACAGCATACAAACTAGCGTAAAAATGAATAGAAATAACATATATACAGTTAATCCATTATATAATGGTTCTACTACTTAGACTACAGAAGATGGTTCTGTACAAAGTGGTGGAACCACTATTATTTACCAATAGGGTGGTGGAACTGGTCTAACTGATGCTTAGAAATAGAAACTAGATGGTATTTAGGAAGGAGCTGAAGTAAATCAGAATGCTTACTCAAAAGTAAGATTAAACGGTTCTGATGCCTTAATAATAGAAGCGAAGAATAAAACTGATATACTTAATATGTCAGGAGTATATCCTATTGCTATTGCTATTAATGGCAACGGAGGTCTTGATTTTACTGTATCTTCAGATCAATCTAATACTAATTCTGTAGTAACACAATCATAGTTAAAGGCAGCTATAGACTAGTTAGAAAAAGATAAGTATTGGAAAGTAGATGCAGATGGTAAGTTATATACTGAATTAGATGTATATTCTCATAAAGAAATCTCAGCGTATGGTGCTGGTACTGGTGGAGGAAGCACAGGTGGTGCAGGCGCATTATACGAATGTGCTGATGTGCTTAGAGACGGTGATAAAGTAAAAGGAGCAGAAGTAGGTTCTGTATTATCATACAATGGTACACACTGGTATGCTATTCCACAATCAGCAATTGTTCCAGATCTTAGCGGTTATGCTACTAAATCATATGTATCATAGGAGATTAATGACTTAATTGGTGGAGCTCCTGGTACATTGGATACTTTAAAAGAGATTGCAGAAGCATTAGGTAATAACCCTAACTTTGCAACTACTGTTACTGAGATGATCAATAACATTGGTCTCAGAGTAGATCAAGTAGAGGATAGAGTTGTATCCTTAGAAGACATGTTTGAATGGGATAAATCTGCCAGTGCTTCAGATCCTAGTCTGTGGAGAATCAAAGCTAAAAAAGATCTATACGGTGTAGGAGAAATTAGTGCGTATGGATATTCATCAGGTACTGTACCAACAGGTGCACAGTACATGTATGAACTGAAAGATGTACTATTTACAGAACTAACCTCAGGTCAATTGCTTCAATGGAATGGTACTAAGTGGATAAATATAGATAAGAATGCCGTAGGTCTCAATGAAACAGAGTTAGCTAAGTATCTTACTAATAATAACTACGCTAAGAAGTCTGATATTACTTGGGCTAATTTACTAAACAAACCTACTACTTGGGCATGGACTAATATCACAGGTAAGCCTACTACATTAGCAGGTTATGGTATTACAGATGGTGTACCTAATACAAGGAGAGTATCTGCCGGTAGTGGACTTGCTGGAGGCGGAGTATTATCTTCAGATGTAACTATATCATTAGGTACAATAGGAACTGCTGGTACATACACTAAGATTACTACAGATATGTATGGTAGAGTGGTATCTGGTACTACTTTATCTGAAGGTGATATACCTACTTTACAAATAAGTAAGATTAGTGGATTGTAGTCTGCATTAAATAGCAAACTCAATATAAGCGATTTCAATACTTGGTTTACTATAAAGAAAGACTCACAGGGAAGAATTGTTAGTATTTAGGCTAACTACGATTTCTTTAGTGTAGGAGAAATTAGTGCGTATGGTTTAGGTGAAACCCAACCATCTGTTACTACTCTTGCTGGATTAGACGATGTTACTATTACTTCACCAGCTAATGGGCAAACACTTATATATGATTCAGCTACTTCACAATGGAAGAATGGAACTATTATTGGAGGTGGCAATATTTCTTTAAATGGTACTGTATATAAACCTGTTAATGGAGTTATTACTTTACCTAATTTAAAACCAGCAGAGCCTACTCGGTTTAGTCTAAGCAACGGAAACAGTGGAAATGTTCAAGTTAGAACTACTGGTAGAACTGGTTATTATGAATTTTGGGATACAGGCGCAGAATGGGCTTTCCTTGCTGCTAAAGGTTATAAGACTCCTGGAGGTACTTCTTCTCAATTCCTCAAAGCCGACGGTTCAGTAGATGGTAATGTGTATCTTACACAATCTTCAACAGACACCAGATACGTCCTTAAGACAGGGGATACTATGGGGGGAGACCTTCATGCTCCAACTGTTTGGGCAAATACATTATGGGCTACAAGTACATTACGTTCAAATCTATTACTTACCGTAGGAGCATCAAATAACAAAGTTGTTTCAAATAGAGCAGAATTACATCTAATTACTCCTTCAGATAATCCTTCTGATTTATGGATGGGAGCTAACAACAGTAGACGTTGGTCTATTACAGCCAGAGGTTCTGGAGAGAACTATCAATTGGGAATTTATAATAACACAAGGTTTAATTGGAATGTTATCTTTAGGGATGACATAAATGATCTCTATGCCAAAACTGAGGTACGCAGTACGTTTTTAGTTGTTCCTTCAAATATTGCTGGAGGATATAATGAAGGTATTCGTGTCTGTAATGGATCAAATAATTGGTCTAATATCCAGTTTGGAGCACAGAACGCATGGAACGGAATGATCAATGGTCAATGGGTAGTAGGTAAAAATCCAGCAAATTATTTTCAAGTATGTATGGCTGGAACTGAAACATCTAATACCACGAGACCAAGCAAAGGATTCTCTGTTGATACTAATGGCTATTTACATACTGGTTATATATCTGTGGAAATAAATACAGATAACCAAGGAGATTATTTTTATTCTTCTGATGATGCATTTCTTAGAAGGTCTGCTTGGTATGCGGCTTTATCACATTTAAGCAATAAACAGCGAATATTAGACCTTACCAGTTTAGACCAAAATAAGTGGTACCCATGTATTATTGGAGCACCCGCTTACGGAGGAACACCTTTAAGAATTACTCTATTTAATGGACTTAGAGGCAATAAACCTACGTGGGGTTCACATCAACAAGGTTTTTCTTTATTGTTAGATTATGAAGTGACGGGTTCTGGTTGGGGAACACTTGGTGCTATTGCAAAATTAAATTGGTACTTTGGCTCTCATGGTGGAGAAACTGCTTTTGGAGGAAGACAACAAAATACGATGGCTTCCACAGAAATTATATATTTACGTGGAGGAGGCATATATTATTATAGAACTACAAATGGCCAAGCACTTACAGTTCAACCAAATGGTTATACATGGAGTATTAGTTCGTATAATTATAGTGCTCCTGTGAAGACTTCACAAGATAATTCTCCGATGGAAAAAACATTTGATCAAGTATATTGGGCACCTAATAATTTAAGAAATACAAGAACTATCTGGGGACAGTCTTTTAATGGAACTCAAAATGTATCAGGAGCTTTATCAGGAGCAACTACAATAACTGCAACTGGAGATATAACCACATCAGCTAATATAGGTGGAAGAAGCATATATGCAAGTGCTGATTTAACAGCCGCAGGATATACATACTGTAATGGTAGATTATATGTGGATAGAGGTAGATTCTCTATTACCGCTACTCCAACTATATCTTTAGCAATTGGAGATACAGATACAGGATTCCATTGGGAATCAGATGGAATAATATCTATTTATTGTAATAACTCAGCGGTTGGAGGTTGGCGAAGAGAACAGTTTAGATATGGACATGGGTATTTAAAAGAAGCTACTGGAAATGATTACGATACATTAGGAATAATGGTAAATGGTAATGGAACAGCTAACACTATAAAACCTGGAATAGGTTTTCATCAACCAGGAGTATATGCCAATTCATTAAGGTCTGATGGACCCGGAGATTTTAGATTCTGTGTTCAAGGAGGTACAGTTGGATGTACTGTTCAAGCTGCCAATTTCTACGCTAATGGTGGTTTTCTTTATTCATCTGCTAATGGCTGTGAACTAAAAATCGGCTCACAGAATGGTTCTTATGTACACTTCACCACTAATCCTGCGAGAACTTTATATTTTGCCACTAGCCTCCATATAAGTGGTGATGTAGTTCCCTATACGAACGAAGGACATGCTTTAGGAAATAGTGGTCATTGGTGGGGAGGTATCTACGGAAAAGAAGTCTATGTAAGTAGCTGGGTTCGGTTTACAGGAGCTTCCGGTGTTTATTGGACTGCCTACAGTGGAGGTTGGACGATGAATGATGCAACCTATATACGTTCTTATGGAGGTAAAAGTCTTTGGATCGAAGGTAGTATAATAGCTAACGGAGAAGTTACAGCATACTCTGATATTAGGCTTAAATCCAATATTAAACCTCTAGACTACAAAGGAAGATTGGCTCCTAAATGGTTTATCAAAGATAATAAGCCTAGTATTGGTTTCATTGCACAAGAGGTATAGACTTTATATCCTGAACTTGTTAAAGTAAACACAAGTACTACAGAGAATTACTTGAGCTTAAACTACGGCGCAATTACCGCAGTTCTATCGGCTCAAGTAAATAGAGTAGAGGATGAAGTAGAAGTACTTAAAAATAGAATCAGATAGCTTGAGAATGAAGTTGCTCTGTTAAAATAGAAACCTTGATCTCCAGCTCTCTTACTTTGTTTTTCAACATAGTAACTTCATCTTCAACATGATTCAACTATGCGGACAATACAGCAGTACATCCATTGTAATTCAGAGATAAATACGGGCGACTCTTGTCGTAGCCTAATACTAACTCTGGATACAATGTTTGTACTTCTTGTGCTATAAAACCTATTGATTGCTTACCGTCTTTTACATAGTGTCTAGGTATAAGTCTTCCTCTATAATCTAATGTATGTATGTTACTTTTTAATTTAGCATCTGAGTATGCAGTTACTTCACCAGATGCAACCACACTGCCATCGGCCTTGAGGAACTAAAGTTAAACAAATATAAATATGTATAAAGTACTAGAAAATATAAGTAGTAGAGATCTATTAGAACACATATATGTAATGTAGTTATAGATACTAAATAAACTAAATAAAATGGATGATGATGGTAAAGAATTTGCCTTAAATCTGTTAGCTGATTTAATAGGTTCTAAGATAGTAGAGCGATAGGATTCTGTAATATTTGATTCTATCAATACTACAACTCGTAGTTAATTACGTTAAATATACATAAATTATATTAATAATGGAAAGAAAATAGATTATACAAGAGCTTAAACAGTACTTTAGTATTAAAGAACTAGTATGCCCACATGTATATAGTAAGTTTGGTGAGACAGCTTGGATGTTCTTATCAACCCCTTTACTTCATACTCTACTAGTAATACGTAGAGATATATTATAGAAACCTATGACAATAAACAACTCCTCTAACTATACACAAAGAGGTCTAAGATGCAACATGTGTTAGATAGTAAAGAGTAAGAATTCAGCATACTTGTCTGCACATGTATTAGGAGAAGGATGTGATTTCACATCGCCTGATGTATCTGCTGAAGATATTAGAAAGTTAATTGCAGAGAGTGAAGACAAATTGCCTTATAAGATTAGATTAGAGAAAGATGTGAACTGGGTTCATGTTGATTGCTATGATAATTCAGATAATAAAATAAGTTACTTTAAAGCATAATAATAACTGCTCCCAACTCGTAATCGGGGGGGGGGGTAAAAATACTACGAATATGAAAAACAATATACAAAATGCAAATGGTGTAGACAACTCACTACAAGTAAGTCGTCTAAATGATATTACTGGTACTAACTTCAAATTAGATGGAGATAGACCTTTCTTAATTAAGAATATTACTGATTCTAATGTAACATGTACTGTTAGGTTGGCTAATATGAATACAACTATTAGTACTGTATTCTATCCCGGATGGAATCCTGAATTAGTTGTAGAGATTGTTGGTGAAGTAACTGGTTTACAATATGGGAACTAATATTGCTATAGGTAACTTAGTAGGTAAACATAAAGGTAGTGGAGGAGCGTCTGATTCTTATAAACTAATTGCGGAGTATGTATTCAATAAAGGAAATCTAGATATAGACAGAAACAAAGTATTTAATAAATTAAACAGTGATTAGTTTATCGAACTATATAACTTTAGTTGGAGTTTAATGTCAGGGTATGGGGGTTATAATGAAAATTATCTGACTTATTCTAAAGATGCTAATGTATTCGTAACAGATGACCATAGTATTACTATAATGAATTTTGTTCGGGTTAATAACTGGGTTGTTTCTAAATATGGTAATTCTGCACTTAAATCAACCAAGATAAAAGTAACTGGCCTTACATCTGATGATCAGTTAGAGTATGGTTACTCTCCTTCCAATGAAGGAGCAAGAGTAATGATGCCGATACCGAAAGACGGAATATACGATTTGCCAGAAAGCATAGTTAATCAATCTACATATACAATTGGGTTCTTTATTAAAAGTGCTTTAACTAAGAATGTTATAATCGAATAGGTTCCTGCATATCCAGATTGTCTTGTATTTGACGGAGTAGACGATTATACTAGTATTGTACCTGACTTTAATAAAGAACAAGGTACTATAATTATATAGTATACATCTATGGGTGATTTAAAATAGATACTGTTCCAAGCTATGGAAGAGGGAGACGTTTCTATATTTTCAAATTGTTTTCTTGTTAAAGATGATGCTATTCAAACTAGAGCAGAGAATTCTGTTACAAAAGGTTTGATGAATACTCCAGATGAAAATAAGATTACAGCTTTGTGTTGGGATAGTGATGGAATGAACTTATTTAATAATGGGAAATATTTACCTTCTGACGCTATCAACAAACATGTTAAGTACAGATTTGCTAAAGATTCTAATAGTGCTGATTATGCTCGCTTTGCACTAAAGAAAATACTGATATTTGACAAGAAGCTAAACGAGAAATAGATTTTAGAAGAGTACAATAAACTATTAAACTAATGAAATACGTAATTACAACAGTGGATTGGTGTAAACAGCATAACATCAAATTAGGAGAAGAAACCAGATATTCATTAGATGGTAAACATGTAATACTACATTATGATCTAATTAAACCAGTATTACTAGGATCTGATGTAGTTGATATATACGAACACGATAGTGCAGAGTTAAGAGATATACTTAGTAGTAGTGAATGGTCTAAATAAGAAAGTATATTGTAATAAATGTTAATTATTATATATACTCTTACTTTACTATACGTTAGTAATTAGTACTAATACATATTATTTAAAAGTATACAGTATGAAAGTATATGTAGTAATTGCTACAGAACTTATAGAAGGCATTGACGAAGTAGACAGTATATGGTTTACTGAAGAAGATGCTTATGAAAGAGTAGACCAATTAGAATCGGATGAAACTGTTAATTGGGACTACTATGAAGTAAGAGCTATGGAAGTACATGGCAAACAGCATTTAAAAGTAATAAGCAAAGTAATAGAAGACAATGAAGGAAAATAAAAAGAGTACTGAAAAACAGGAAGAAGTTAAAGAGAATGTAATCAAAGCTAGTAGATTTGAAGTTGAACAATTACTTAATCCGTTTATTGGTAATATTAAGATTACTAATCTTAGTAAAGAAGATAAGATTAAAGTAATTAAACTTAAGCTTGAGTTATCAAAAGTAACTAAAGAAATTGAAGACTTTAGAAAGACTACTGTTGAAAGTCTTGATAAACCTGAAAACTTTGATAAATTGAAAGAAGCAGCTGAGAAAGAAGGAGCTTCAGAGGAAGATAAGAAAGCTTACAGAGAAGTAGAAGCCGCATATAACACGAAGTTCTCAGAAGTAGCTATTCCTTACTACAATACTTATATTGATATTAAAGCTGATCATATTTCAGAAGAGGCTTTCTTTTCTATTGTAGCAGACAATAATATGGATATGGCAGTATTCAGTTACGAGCAACTGTATAAACAATTAGTAAATAAATAATATGGCAGCATTAGGTTAGACTAATATTAGTACTACTCTTGTAGGCAATACCTTAGGCATTAGCACACATAATGTTTCACAGTTATGTACTAGTGACAAGATTAACATACTAAGTGGTCGTAAACCTGTGAAACAGCCTTATAGTAATGTAGATGGTGTATAGAATTGGTGGAAGGCAGCAAACGGTAACTGGGGGATAAAACTCCCAGAAACCGGTAGCTCTACAGCATTACCTCCAATTGGTCAACCTATGGCAAGGTGGCAACACGATAAACCAACAGGAGGTCCTAGTGAACCTTTTAGATTGGGAGATTTCCGTGGTTATGATCATAATGCACCAGCTATCTTTAGCATGCACCCAGATCCAGGATTGTATCCAAACAGTGAATTCAGGTGCTCTATATTACTTAAGCAGAATGCACAGGTTCCATTGAATGAAATAGCGGACATTAAGAGAGGTTACATTGGTTGTATCATACGTCACCAGTCTACTGGACAGCTTAGATTTAGAACTCTGAATAAGTCTGTTATGGAGATGCAACAACAAGAGTATGTAGTCACATTAAATGTTCCTAACTGGCCAGATGGTAAAGTAGATGTATACATGGTTTGCTCTTTTGCAGAAGCATCAGCACAATCTTATGATAGTGTCAATACTACTATAATGTCACTTAATCAAAATGATTTAGAGACTGCTCACGTGGTGAAAACAATTGCTAAACCTGAACCTAACAGCTTTAAATTTGAATACAAAGTTGTTAATGAATTCGCAAACGAATATCACTTAGAGTGTACATTTACATCTATTAAAGGTGCATGGGAGAAAGCTCGCTTTTCAGTTATGCTTGAATCAGATCCTCCGGGAGCATTTTTAGGTGGTATGGGTGAATCTTTGTCACCGGCTCCGATCGGTGAAATGTTATCACAAGGAGAATCGTATACATTCAATTCACAATCATTTACTCGTGTATAGACTTCTTCAAATAACTATGTGAATTATACAGCAAGATACTTAGGAGATAATTATCAATCTGGTTCTATTATATTTAGAGCAAAATAACATGATAGTAATTAAAGGAAACTTAACAATTGAAAGAGACAAGCTCAGAACAGATTCTCTTCTGAGACAAGCTCAGAA
>ERZ1643251.207-NODE-207-length-100439-cov-10.648659_pt1 | contig 100439 bp, 82 predicted proteins | sample MGYA00579261_ERZ1643251 | MGnify/ENA primary metagenome ERZ1643251 (study PRJEB29033, sample SAMEA4952267) | chicken gut metagenome | biome: Broiler Chicken; feature: Gastrointestinal Tract; material: Caecum | place: Ireland | collected 2018 | study: Broiler... | reverse complement strand
GAGCCATTGTGTCTCCGCACAAGAAAAATAAGCCGAGCAAAAAACTCGGCTTATTTTATGGTGGAGCGGTGGTAACGTAAAACGAATAATTTATATTCCACATAAAAAAATTAATCAAAAATTTCACTTCGTTCACAAAATTCTTCATTAATTTTGATAACAATGATAACATATAACATAAGCAGAGTATAATAGTTCATCTTATGTAATTCATCATCACTTCCTTTTTTTCGTTGTGTTCCGTGAAGGTACTTGTTTCTTAAGTCGAAGCCATTAGCAAAATCAGATTTGTTTAAATAATAATTAAAATAATCACTTTCTTGATTTGATAATAATTTGTTGCTAAAGTATATCCAGCCTTTTTGTTCCATTTCTTCAAGCAACTTTATCATATTACGTTTTTTATAATATATTGTTGAAGAAAATCCATTATAAAATAAATCACGTAAAATAAGAACAGTCCCAATATTTACAAACTGTAAAAAACCTTGTTCGTCAATGCTTACAATTTTTTTATCAATCAAATACTGAATTGATTGTTTTTGATATTCTTCATATTCAGAAATATTTACCACATCTTCACGCATTAAAGAGAATAAATTTGTATAATCCTTTCGTTTTTCACGTTTAGATAAATAAGATAACATTGTTTGGTCTGAAAACAACAAATTCATACAACCGACACATTCACCATCGTTTGCATAAAAATATTTTTTCGGTTGAAAACTTTGAATTGATTTTATTTCAACAGGTTTTGATGAATTTTCTATTATGTTATGTTTAACTGCACCATATTTCACATAGAAATCAAACTGCTTAAATAGACTTTCCATTTCACTACAGAGAGTACGACATTTTTCCAAATACGTACTGCCTGCTGATGGTAAATTTGCAATAAAATCTTTAGTGTCAAATTCTTCTTCTAGATACTCATCGAAAAACCATTGTAAAACGTCCTCAACCCTAATATTGTGTTTTGACTTTAAATATTCACAATAACTTGCCATCTGAATAATCGCAAATTTATTTAATAATGAAAACGTATGATTAGATGAATAATGTTTGATAAAATCGCTTGATGAAAAGATTCTTTCAAAAATTCCTGTTTGATTAGGTTTACTTACGTTAGCAATACGCATTTGCATATCAACTAGAGAAAATATATAAATAAAATTATTAAGCAAAGTTGGGTAATCAAGATTTTCTTCTATCCATTTTTCGCTTATTGTACAACTTAATATGGAATTTTTATATTCGGCAACAACAGGTTCTTTTTGTGTTGCAGAATAAGCCACTTGAAGTGTTGTTTCTAAATGCACACCTTTGTTTTCTCTAAAAAAAGCGGCTACTAATTCATCGTGTTTTTCTATTGCCTTTGTTCGAATATCGTCTGATAATTGAAAGTCAGGTAAAATAGGCATACGAGCTAACAACTCTAATGTATTAATGTGCGCTATATCTGATTCGATATATTTTTGAACAAGTTCTTCTTTTTTTGCATGAGTTAAAGAAGTGGGAAGAAAAATTTTTCTATCCTTTGATTTTCGCAAATATTTTGAAATTAAAATATCCACATAATTAGGATTTTTTATAATTTCTTCCGTAAGTTCGTTATCAAATTTATTCACTAATGATTTATGAGCAAGGATTACAAGTAAATGAAATTTTGACAATAATTTTTTAAATGTTTCATTTGAAATTCTATTATATATTTTATATTTGGCTACAATACTCCAAAAATCCTCATCATATTGCCCATATAAATCTTGCGTTAATGATTCTACATTGTTGTCACATATTTTTGCAACATAAGCACCAATGATTTTATTAATTTTACATCTATGAACTTCGTCAAAAAATTTTTTATCTTCCTCTGGAAAATTCTTGGGGAATAAACTATTTTCCGCGTACCTATCGATATTGTATAATTCAATAATATCATTTAGAGTGTATGCATCAATATTTTCGTCTAATTCTTTCATAACTTCAATAGACTTATTTGCCATATATCCATAAATTAAATCTGACGTGCTATAAAATTTTACTCTATCCTTTTCCATTTTTATCCTTATTAATCATTAGTTAGTTTTCTTAAACACAAATAAATATTCGTGGGCAAGCAGTAAAAAGTTGTATTTTATACTATTCGTTTTCCAATAGCCCGTGGCTTTGCAGTTGTGTTGTTCTTTAATTATAATTTCTTTCGTCTTGAAGCCTGCCATTTCAAAAATACGCATAGTTTCAAAAGCAAGCGGTTGAACCATGCCTTTTTTGCGCGTATCTCCCATAAGAATAGCGCAAAACTTATTCTTCTTCAATACACGATAGCATTCGTCCGCGACTTTGCCGATTTTAAACAAAAAGTTACTTATCGGCATAAGCGACATATCGCCGTCGATATCTTCACTGTAATGAATAATGTCGGCATACGGAGGGTGCGTGCAAATCAAATCTACCGAATCGTCGGCAATCATAGAGAGTTTACGCGCATCGCCTTGTAAAATCTCAATCGTCGGATTAAACTCACACTCAAAATTCAATTTACTTTTTGTGATTTCGAGTGCATTCGGATTTATATCTATGCCGATAAAATTTCTGTTTGTAAGTTTTGCCTCTACGGCAGTAGTGCCGCCACCGACGAACTGATCCAAAACGGTATCGTTTTCTTTCGAATACCGTAAAATAACGTTTCGCGGAATATACGGCGACCAATTACCGCGATATTTGGCGTCGTGTGTTGCCCATTTGCCGCGATCGGGAAATGCCCATATCGTATTCGTTTCCAATTCAAAATTTTCGGGTTGTAAAGGAATTTTTTTCGCCATATCAATCAAACAACCTTTCGATTATGCCGTTTTCCAAATCGGCAATACAGTACATATTATCTAAAACGTCAAAGGTTTCTTCCAAATTGTGGCGAGCAGATTTCCAACCGTCAGCTCCATCCGTAAACCACACGAAAGCAAAGCCGTCAATTTCTTTTGCCTCTAAAGCGATCGTTTTGTAACTGCGCGCGGTTTCGTTAAGTTTTGAACCTCCGCCTGTATAAAAATTTGTTTCTATTGCATATATTGTTTTGCCTTTCTTAACAACAAAATCAAAACGTTTTTCGGCTTTACCTTGATTAGAAATGCCTGATAAATCAATATCCCATTTCCTTTCGATCGCAGACAGCTTCATTTCCTTAAAATATGTCTCGCCTTTAATAAGACCTGCTTTAATAAGATAATCTTCCACAAGATTTTCCATTAAATGACCGCCACGATTTTTACGTCCGTTACTATCAAGTCCAACTTCAACGCCCGTAACATAATCGACAAGATTATTTATAACGTGATTTGCAATTAAATCAAACAAACCTGTTTTTTGCATAAACATTATGTATTCTTTCGTAGTGTAGTTAGGTTTGTTAAAGTTAAAAAGATATTCGCCGTCTCCGTCAATAACGTAAATTTCACGGCCGCGAACGGCAAGTAAAATGGGAATACACTTCAACACTTGTGGATAATCGTTTATCAGTTTATTAAAATCGTGTTCTATATTTTTCGATCCGATAAGCGAGTTAAGTATATTCAATTCAACTTTTATATTTTCGATATTGCCATAAACTTTTTCAAAATCGACATAATAACCGTAATCGCAAATGCTTGATTTGAAAGTTTTAAGCCATTCATTAAAATTTCTTTTCATATAATTCTTCTCCTTAATTGCATATAAGTAATTCATTTATTTTTCCGCGACTGTCGGCTTTACTGTTAATCATACGGGTTGCTGATACACGCTTAATTTGATATGCCTTATAGAGTTCATCGAAAAATGCATCGTCTGGATTGACGTTTTTCGGATCGGAATTGCTTAAAACTATTTTTGCGCCGCTTGCATTTATTTCGTCTATAAATCTCGCAAGCCTAATTTGCTCATCGTCGTCAAACACGTCGGAATTATAGGAAGTAAACGCCGATGTTTCGGAAATAGGGCGATACGGGGGATCGAGATACACAAACGTATCTTGATCAATAAACGATTTTGACAATGAATAGTCGCCGCATACGATAGTAACGTTTTGCAATGCTTCGTGTATATTACGCAAATTTTCTTCGTCGCAAATAGTCGGATTTTTATACGCCCCCATAGGAACGTTAAATTGTCCTTTCCTGTTTACGCGATAAAGCCCGTTAAAGCAAGTTTTATTCAGAAAAATGAATTGAGCTGCTTTCTCTGTTGCGGTTTCTGCAGTCAAGGTTGTTGAGTTAAATTTCTCGCGGATAGTATAGTAAAAATATTTTCTGCCGTTTTCATCCATAGGTAAAAATAGCATTTGCATTTTGTTAAGTTTTGCAATCAAATTATCTACGTCATTTTTTACGGCTTGATATGCGTTTATAAGTTCGGCATTTATATCACTGATATACAATTCTTCGAAATCGTATTTTGAAAGTAAGCTGAAAAATAATGCCCCACCGCCAACCATAGGTTCTGCATATTTTGTTAAAACTTTTTCGCTGTTTGTAGGGAGCATTTTTTCGATTTGTTCGATAAGCTGACTTTTTCCGCCTACCCATTTTACAAACGGTTTAAGAATAATCGTTTTTGATTTTTCGTAACGAACAGTTCTTTTATCAACAGGTTTCTCAGCATTTGACGGAATAATCCACATATTACCGACCATCATTGCCCCATAGATACGTTTCTCTGAACAGAGAATAGCTACACGCCTTTGTGAGATATTCCATTTTTCTGCAGCTTCTTTAGCTGAAATATAGCTTAGCATATCCTTGCTCCTTGAAATTTTCTGTTTCTATTATATTCTAAAACGCGAACAATAGCAAGCGATTTCTTGTCGGTGAATTAAAACTGTCAATGTGTTTTTTGCGTTTTGGCACTATTGCGGGTGCTTGAATAAACGAGCGGCTCGGCTACGCCTCGCCGTTCAAGTACCCGCAATATGGACAAACGGAATAAGGCGAAACTCAAAGCGCACGAGAACGGGCGTTCGCCGCTGAACCGCTTGGCGATCCGCCCGTATTCTCTATGCGGCAGACTTTGATTTTTAACGCCATTTTGTATGAGTTTTTTATTTGGAATTGGCAGCGTTTTCTTGACACTTTGAAAAGAATACAGTGAAATGAGAAAAGAAAAAAACCTAAAACTACTTTCACTTAAGGTGGTTCGTTTTAGGTTTTGACTGGTGGAGGTAATAGGGCTCGAACCTATGACCTCATGCATGTGAAGCATGCGCACTAACCAACTGTGCAATACCTCCGCAAAAGTCTTACCGAAAGACTAATTGTTATTTTATAATATTGCGCTGGTTTTGTCAAGCGATTTTATATTTTAACGCAGCTTTTTATTCCAAAATCTTAAAATAATTTAATTTGCGGCAGGTTTGGTTTATAATCTGTTGACATTGCGCAAAAAAGTTGTTATAATATTCTATGCTAAGACGCATTACAAGGCATGGGGTTATGGCTCAGTTGGTAGAGCGATGCGTTCGCAACGCATAGGTCAGGGGTTCGAATCCCCTTAGCTCCACCAATGGGAACCGCGGTCGAACCCGTGGTTCCTTTTCATTTGCGTAAAAGGCGTTGCCGGCATAATCGTTAAGACAAAAGTTGCGGAAAAGAAGATTTCTTACGACTGGCTTACAAAGCCCCGTCAAAACGGTAAGTTTGTAAAGAAAACTAAATAATATGCAATTTAAGGCGATAGAACATTGATTTGAAATGCACCCCAAAAGTTAGACAAAACTTTTGGAGGTGCATTTTTATGCCAAGAAGTAAGAAACACAATAGCAAATACTCGCCAGAGTTCAAAATATCTGTTATAATGGATATGCGCGAACACGGATTAAGTTATAAGGCAACAATGCGGAAATACTTTTCGGATTTTCCCACAAAGAATTACTATTTTCTCAAGCAATGGGAGCGCATATATCTGACGGAAGGAGCGGCAGGCTTTATGGTGGAACGACGCGGACAAGATCGAGGCTTCGGCAGAACTTAAAAAGTTGCAGGACTAAGTCGCTATTGCTATAATTTACTTTTAGAATAGTAACAAATATCTTCGGGAAAGAAGCAAAGTTTTCCTTAGAAAGCAAAGAAAATATAAATGTTCTTTTTCAATCGAAGAAAAAGAACCAAATACTTGCCGTCGGGGAGCCCCCGATGGCAAGTATTTGGGTAGTGCATATAACAAACTAATGTAAAGAACGAAACCTATCCACTCGCCCTCGGCGGCTCACCGCCGAGGGCGAGCGAACACGATTACCGCGGAACGGTGCGCTTCAAATACTCGCCCGCGACTGTACGTTATGCGGCGGTCCGAGGGGCGAACCGCCCTACCGTCGGCTACGCCGACAAATAATGTCGAAAACAGTTGTAGCAGTGACGGTATCGGCGGACTTTCGCACGGTGGTTCCGCGCTCCTTGACTTACCTTATATCGGGAATGACGTCGGACAGAGAATAATCACCGTAGCCGTTATATGAGACGGCAATGCGTTTGCGGAAATCGACGAGCAAGCCTTGTCCGCGCATACCGCCTTTAAAAAGAATATCGTTTCGGTAAAAATCGAACCCGTAAAGGCGTTCGACCGATTTTTTTATCCAACTTTCGCTTACTATGCGTTCGCCGCGCCATTTCCCGCCGTTAAGGAACAGAACGCCGAGCTTAACTTCGTCCTCGGTTCTGAGGCAAAGCCCCGTTCCGCCCATCGCGTAACCTTGCGGGCACAAGCTCCAAGCGTATTCCTTGAATTTCATCGTTTCCATAAGAGGCTTGCGCAAAAGAGAGCTCGTCTCGGTGCCCGAAACCGCCGCAACCGCCCGAGACAACAGATAAAAAACGTCGTCCGTATAGCGGAACGTTACGCCCGTTTCGCCGAGTATTGGTTCGGTAAAAGCGTGCGCGAGATAATCGGTCGTGCCGAATTCCGTCGCGTCGAGCGAGTCGATGTCCAGAACTCCGCGCATAAGCCCGCTGCGATGGCGCAAAAGATTGTCGATAGTCACCTGATCCCATTTCGGATCGTAATCGCGCGGGAGAAAATCCCGCAGAACGCGGGTTATTTTCGTTTCGGGCGAAAGCAAACCGCGGTCGGAGCAGATCCCGACGGCAAGCGCGGTATATGCTTTCGAAACGGAATAGCACTGACACAGCGGGTTTGCGGGGTTGATAGTTGTTTTCAGAATGTTGCCGCGCTCGTCTCCTTCCGCAACGAAGTATACGTTTGCGCCGCTTTTTCGGATATGAGATCGATAATCGTAAATCATATCGTCATTATAGCACATACTTTTCGCAATGTGAACCATTTAGTTCAAAAAATCTACAAGAAAGTTCAATTATGCAAAAACCGATCAAAAACAGAAAAACTAAATAATTGATTTTCAGGATCCAACAAAAAAGCCGTAGTCAGATGATTACGGCTTTAGTCTTGTAACCGCGCATAAATTCATTCCGTCTCCTTTAATGATAATTTTAAATTATGCAAAAAACCGGGCAAGAACCGAACGCTATGAATTCTTATCAGACAAACAACTACGGTTGCCGCCTCTCCGAATAACTTCGCGTCCGACATCTTGTCCGTCTTGTAACTGCGACTTACTTGCCTCTGATGAGTGCAATTATTATAACATAAAAAACATATAAACGCAAGCTGTTTTAAGTTTGTTGCGCGTGCTTATTTTTCCAACACGCAAATTGAAAAAAAACACAGCTTTTTAGGGCGTGTCTGTCGTTAGCGCACGCGAGCGGGGCGAAAAATCGCAAATAATAAAAAACTGCGGAGTGTGTTCCGCAGCTTTTTTTGCCGAAATACGATTTTATCGGGCGCAAATACGGGCCTTTATAAATTCTTCCACATCGTCTTTGCCGGAAAAAATGCCGCGTACTCCGCGTTTGGAGCATTTTATTGCAGCGGCAGCCGAAGCAAAAGTACAGCACTCCGCGACGCCTGCGCCGTCGATACAGCGGGCAATAAAAGCGCCGTGAAAAGTGTCTCCCGCGCCGTTTGTATCCACCGCCCGCACCTTAAAGCTGTCGTAAGAGCGTACTTCTTTACCGTCATAATAATATCCGCCCGCGCTGCCGTCGGTAACCACGAGTATTTCGGGCGCATAGCGCTGCCGTAAAGCGAGCAGGGCGCTTGCCGCGTCCGACTTGCCCGTAATGCCCTTTGCAAATTCCGACGACGGTATTAAAATGTCGACAAGCGGCAGAAGCTGTTCTATTCCGTCATAAAGGCCGCCCGCGTCAAGGCTTACCTTAACGCCCTTCGAGCGGGCATACTTTGCCGCCGCCAAAGCGCTTTGAAGATAATTGCCGTCCAAATGCAGCGCCGCCGCGCCGTCGATTTCGCCGAAATCGACGTTTTCGGGGTCGTCGGGCACCGTTCCGCGGTCAAAAACGCACGTCCTGGTCTTTTTGCTCTCGGACAGCAGAATATACGATGTAAACGAGCGCGCGCCGCTTATCGTTACTGCGCCGTCGGTAGCAACTCCTTGTTTGTGAAAGTCGTTTATAATATATTCCGCCGCATTGTCGCCGCCCAGCGAACCTATAAGACGAGCGGAAACGCCCAGTCCGCTCATGACGACCAACGCGTTGCCCACCGGTCCTCCCGCCGCCGTAAAGACGTCGGTGGCGGCAAGCTTTGTGTCCTCGTCCGCGTAACGGGGACAGGATATCAGCGTGTCGAAAACGCACGCGCCCAAACCTACGACCTTTTTCATGCTCTGCCTTCCGCTCCCAAAACTTTTATTTTGCTTTCGGCAAAGGCTTTTACCGCCGCGATGGGCTCGGTCATAAACAAATCTATTGCGTATACGCTCTTGTCGCGGGCGCGGCACGCGTCGAGAAAGGCAAAACAAAGGTCCGTTCCGAAGTTCATCTTGCGTATGCCCGCCGCTACGGCCGCCTTTATCTGGTCGTCGGGAACGCCGCTGCCGCCGTGCAGTACCAGCGGAATTCCGATGGCTTTTTTTATTTCTTTTATGCGGTCTATCGCAAGAACGGGGGCTTGTTTGTACCTGCCGTGAGCCGTCCCTACCGCCACCGCCAGCGCCGCGACTCCCGTCCCGTTAAAAAACTCCGTCGCCTCTTTTGCCGTGGTATAGTCGGTGGGAACGCCGTCGGCGGCTTTGCCGATGTGACCTATTTCGCCCTCGACGCCTATTCCCAAAACGTTGCACAAACGCACGACTTTGGCCGTCTTATCTATGTTTTCCTGCATCGGAAGCGCCGAAAAATCTATCATTATGCCGGTGGCTCCGTTGCGAACGGCTATGGCCGCGGCGTCGTATCCCGCCCCGTGGTCGAGATGCATGCACACCGGAACATCGGCTTTTTGCGCCGCCTTTAATATCACGGGCGCCAGATAATCGGAAAAACCGGTGGTTGCAAGACGGCTGTAAAACTGCATGATTACGGGCGAATGCAGCTCTTCCGCCGCCGCGACGACGCCCATTACCGTCTCCATGTTGTACACGTTGAATGCGGGAACGGCATATCCGCCCTTTTCCGCCTGAGATAAAATTTCCTTAAATCCTACCAGCATCTTTAATCCTCCGCTCCGTCAAAAATAATTTCGTCGATATATTTTGCAAATTCCTTGAGTTCGGCGGTGTAGTCTCCGCGAATTTCACTCATGTGGTGAATGTACGGCCCCTCGATGAGTTTGCGTTCCAGCGCCGGCAAATTCTTAAACTGCGCCCACATATATGTGCCGAAAGTCTTGGGCCCGTCGGTAGTCGTAAACTTATCGCAGAACAGATAATACTTGCCTGCGTCCGCCTGGAAACGCGCTATAGTATATTCGCCGTCCGCCAAACGGAAAGAGGGTTTCGTGTTGTAAAGATACGGTTTTTCGCCCTCGGCCTTGGCGCTTAATGCAAACGGACCGCAGTGCCACAGCAGTTCGGCGTTGTCGTTTTCGGGGTGACGGCAGGTAAATTCGCCTTGTATGGGCACGCCTTTGCCGCGGGTGGCGGACAGCAGCAGTATATTGGTAATGGTCATGTGTATATCCCATTCGCACGTAACATAAACGCCCTGGTCTGCCAAAATGGACATGGCGAGACAGGGATTGGCGCCCCAGCCGACGGTAATGCCCGTCCAACATTCGCTGCTTATTATGTTGCAGTTGTTTTTCTCGGCAAGTTCTTTATAATAATAAACTATCGCCAGCATTTTTTTGAGATAAACGTCGTCCAGCGTTCCGCAGTCGTACGTCTCTTTAAGCCACTTAAGGTCTTTATTAAGCTGCGGCTGCTGTTCGTCGTAAATGCGCGTAAGATCCTGAACCGCGTCGGCAAGATTGACGGGAGTTATGTCCACGCCGAACTTTTCGCACAGTTCCAGCTCGTTGTACATAATGCTCTTGAAGGGTTTTATGCGCGTGCCCACCTGCAAAATGCGCATATCCTTAAAGTTGCGCACCATGGTGGCTACGCGCAGAAACTTCTGCATGCCGTCCATAAATTTGCGGTCGCCCAAATCGCAGTTTTCGATATACGAAAACTTGACGCCGTTGCGCCTTAGCTGCTTGCTTATCGCAAACAGGCCGCACTGGGTGTCGGTATAACGAATGTTGGCGGTAAAATTCCTGTCGCGCGGACCCCACAAAAGCGTGGGAACTTTGAGTTTTTTGGCTACAAGGCCCGCGCAAGTCTCCTGTCCGAAATTGCAGTTGATGATAATAAGCGCGTCTATTTCCCGGCGCTTAAAATATTCCGCCACCTTGTCGCAGTCGCTTTCAAGGTACAAAAGTCCGTCGTCGTTTAGAAAATCGATGTCCACAAACGTCGTCTGTTCGTCGGAAAAATGCTGCTTTATAAAGGGCACGCACTGTTTTTTGTTGTCCACCGCATAATCGCTCTGGAAAATTCCTATGCGCTTGGGCGGCTCTTTTATGTGACGTCTTATCGGCAGAATACCGATCTTTAATTTGTAATCTAACATTTTTTATACCTCCGCGACTATGCCGTAATCGGCGTAGTCAAAAATTTTCGCATTTTTGTCTTTGTTGACGGCGATGACCGTACCCGCCCGTTCGACGGCGCACATGTGCTGCACCGCTCCCGAGATGCCGAAAGCCACATACACCTTGGGCGCGACCGTCCGTCCGGTAAGACCCACCTGACATTCGTAAGGCATCGCGTCGTCGTCCACGACCGCCCGCGAACAGCACACTTCCGCTCCCAGGCGGTCCGCCATTTCCCTGATTTTTCCGACGGCTCGTTCCGCTCCCCTTCCTACGGAGAAGATTATCTCCCCGTCGCTGCCGGCAGTGCGCACCGTCGCCATGGTTACGGGCGCGCGGCATTGTATTTCCGCCGTCACCGATCCGCCCGCGGCGGGGCGTATCATAAACAGATTTTCGCCGTCGGTTTTCAGCTCGATGCAGTCCGCGCACAATCCGGCGCCCAAAAGACCGGCTACCTGAGGCGCAAGCACGCGCATTTGCGGCGCGTCCGACCACAGAATTATCCCGACTGATTTTTGTCGTATTTCGGCGGCAACGGCGGCGGCGTCACGTCCTTCGACGTCAAGTTTTACGCACTTATATGCGATGCGTCTCGCCTGCTCTTCCGCTCCCGACGTATAATAAACCTCTTTAAGCTTGGGCCCGTCGTACTCGGCAACGCGCGCGCGCTGCTTTGACAAAGCGGCCTTTATTGTCGCCTCGAGGCTGTCGAAACCGATAAACTTGCACAGTCTTTTGCCCGTCCGGTTTTCGTACACCTTCAAAACGCGCGTCGGCGAGCCCCTTTGTCCGCACAAATCCAAAGGCAGCCGCAGCTCATTGTTGTCTATTGTCGTCACTTCGGCGGGCTTTGCCTTTATGGACGGAAACCTCAGCGACTTAATGCGCTCGAAAGTCACCACCTGTCTGCCTGTAAGCGCTCGATTTTCTCCGCTGCGAAGATACGCCGTATCTCCGTCCAGCCGCATGACCGACGGCACTATGTCATAACCTATAAGGGCGGAAAGACACGGCGGCACCTGGGCGGTATCCCCGTCGGTACTCTGCCGGCCGCAGAAAATAAAATCGGGCGGCTGCCGCTTTATAAATGCCGCCAGAGTGCGCGCGGTGGCCAAAGTATCGGCTCCGGCATAAGCGGCGTCGGTAAGCAGCACCGCCTTTACCCCGAGCCGCGTAAGCGCTTCCAGTTTTGGCATGACGCTCGGCGGAGACATGGTAAGCACCGTTATGTCGCGGCTGCCCGTGCAAAGCGCACATTCCAAAGCCGCCGCGTCAAAGGGATTGAGATCGCCGCCGCAATATTTGACCGCCACCACGATTTTAGCGTCTTGCATCTACAAACTCCCCAAAAATTCGGCTATGCGCCGATATTTATCGTAAATTTTATCGTAAACCGCTAAGTTTTGTTTATTCGGTTCCACTTCGCCTGTAATTTTCACGCACTTGCCGGCCGCCTCCTCTATGTCCTTAAAGCACCCTGCCGCAACGCCCGCGCACATGGCTGCTCCCAGCGAAGAATCGCTGTTTTGCGTGGTAAGAAGCTCTATGCCCAGTACGTCCGCCGCTATTCCGCTCCAAAGCCGGCTCTTTGCCCCGCCGCCTATCAGCACGGCACGGGCCGGCATATCGTAACCCACTCCTTTGAGATACGCCAGACATTCTTTAAGCGAAAACGCCACGCCTTCCATTACCGCGCGCGCAAAATGCGCCTTGGTATGCGCCGACGAAATGCCCGTAAACGCTCCGCGCAAAGCGGGATTGGCATACGGCGTGAGTTCACCGTTGAGGTACGGGTGAAAAATCAGCCCTCCGCTGCCGACTGCAACGCTTTCCGCCATCTCGTCAAACTGCGCGTAATCGCCGCCGAAAGCGTCGCGGAACCACCGCAAAGACGCGGCGCACGACTTTGTCGCCGTTCCGGGATAATACAGTCCATTTTTGATGTGCGAATAGCTGACAAGCTGTTTGTCGGCTTTAAGAAAGTCCGTAACGACGCATATTCGGCCCGCCGTGGCGAGTTTTACCGTCATGTCGCCCTTTTTTACGGCTCCCGCCGCCAGCACTTCCATGGCGGTATCGGTGGCGCCGCAGATGACGGGCGTGCCCTCTTTAAGACCGCTGTCCATGGCGGCTTTTTTGCAAACCTTCCCCACCTCGTCAAAAGGCGTGACGACGCGCGGCATGACCTCTTCGTCTATGCCCAAAAGCTGCAGATACGGTTGTGACCACGCCTGTTCGTCGTAATCGAACAGCATGCTGCCCTGCGCCTCTATATAATCGGTGACGCAATCGCCCGTAAACAGATGCCGTACATAATCTTTGGCAAACATGATGTGCTTTGTCCCGGCAAATACGTCGGTGCGGTTTTCTTTTATCCACATGAGCTGCGGCAGCGTCCAGATGGTGTCCGGACAGTGCTTAAAGCGGCGGAAAATATCGTCGCTCTTGTTTTCTTTCAGCCAATCGGCTTGTTTTTTACTGCGCGTGTCCGCCCAGTAAACGGCGTCGGCTACCGGCCGGAAATTTTCGTCGGTCAGTACGGCTGTGTGGGTAGCCGCGTCAAAACAGACGCATCCCACCTGATTCGCGTCCAACGACCCTATGGCTTTACGGATATTTTCGCATGCCGCACGGTACCAATCGTCGGGGCGCTGTTCCGCCTTTCCGTCGTCGCCGTAAAAAGTGGGATATTCCGCCGTCGCCGTCGCTACTATATTGCCCTTTTCGTCCAGCAGCGTCGCTTTGCTTGCTCCGCCGCCGAAGTCTACGCCCAAAACGTACATAATTACTTTCCGCCCTTGGGAGTATATTCGCTGTTTATCCACTTGTGCTCTTCCTGCGTCGTGCTGAACAGGCCGCGGTTTTTACCCGCCATTATCCAAAGGCAGTAGCACTTATAGCCGGGCGCCGCCGAGCAGGGGTGATAGCCCTTGGGTACTTCGACAAAATCGCCCGTCCTGACGCAGTACGCCTTGTCTATGTCGCCTTCCTTGGAATAAACCGCCTGGAATCCAAAACCCTGCGGCTTGTCGAACTCGAAGTAATACACCTCGTCCAAAGCGCCTTCGACGGGCATGTCGTCCACGTCGTGCTTGTGCGGAGGATAACTTGCCCAGTTGCCGTCCTCCACCCAGAATTCTCCTATGTACAGCATTTCGGCGGCGCGGCTCTCATCCAGATTAAACGCGGCAAGGCGTTCAAACGGCCCTTTCCCCAGCGTCTTTGTCGCAATGTCGGCGGCGGATATTTTATAAGGAGCTGTGGTCTTTACGGCGGGCGCTTTGGCAACGCATATACGCACGTCGCCGCCCGTCGCGGTAACGGTAAAAGCCGTATCCCTGCCTATATAAACGCCTTCGGCGGGTCCGTCGAAGGGGGTGGCGCGCTGTCCCACGTTTTCAAAGACAAAGTCGTCGCCCTTTACGCTGCAAGTGCCGGCCAACACGATAAGGCAGCATTCCTTGTCCCTTTCGATGCCGGTATAACTCTTGCCGTCCGCCAGCTTTAACATATCTATTTCTTCATACGTCAAAACGCTGTTCCTGTCGGTAATAACTCTCTGATAGCCGTATTTTTCGGCATAACTCTTTTTTAGATTCATTTTCTCACCTCTTAAGATTTTCCGTTATCATTTCCTGAACGTTTATTATTCTCATGCCCGTGCCGGTGGCGCGCATAAGGAGATATTCGGCGGGACTTTCCGCCACAACCGTCGTCGCTCCTATATTTTCCGCCGAGGCAATGCGACGCAGAGCCGTCTCTTTCATCACTTGCGGCATATACTCGTTCATTATCAAACTGCCGGCAAAAAACGTGTCTTTGCCGTTTAACAGCATTTCCTTGTTTTCGCCGCACAACGACACCAGCTTTCTTATTTCCGCGCTGTTTTCCAGCTCGCGCGCGGTGTGGAAACTGTCCTGCACCGTGTATTCGCGTCCCGAGGGGACAACTCCCAGCTTTTTGCTTTCTATCAGCTGCAGCAAATAGCCCGCAAAGGATATGACGCGGGCGGAAACGTCTATCGCCCACTCCTTGTAGTTACGCTTTATAAACGACAGATCCGCCGGATCGTAAACCACCACGGTCTTGTACTTATTGAGAACCCGGGCGCACTCTTCGGCCTTTTGCTGAGCTTCGGCCGTGTTACCCGTCAAAAACCACATATCGTATCCGCTGTCGGGTTCGTCTTTAAGGATATCCGCCTTCACGCCGGCTTTAAGCAAAAGTTCATTTGCTCCCATGACGGAGGCAACGTCGTTGTAACGCGCGTCCACGCCGACAAAAAGCAGCGTATCCGATGAATTTTCGGCGCAGGGGTAATTATCCGGCAGCGCTTTGCCGTAAATATTGCCCGTCTTTTCGTCGTTTTGAAGCATTTTTTCGATATAGCCGGGAATACAGCCCGACAGCACCGCGTCGGTTTTGGCTTCCTGCACAAACATCACGGGATCCCAGCCCGTAACGCATTCCTTTACGCATGCGCCGCACAGAGCGCACTCATAGATATTGTCCGCCACGTCTTCCGTCTTTTCGGCGCCGCGCACCACCAGCGACAGTCCCAGAGCCCGGGCGCGGGCGGTGTTGCGTTCCTGTCCCGTCGCATTGCCGATGGGGCATATATGCCGGCACATCCAGCAGAATCTGCAAGCGTCTATATGTTGTTTTGCCTTTTCGGATATATTCATCGCCATAACCGCCTCCTTACAGTCCCAGCTTAAACGGATTGAGAATACCGTTCGGATCCAACGACTTTTTAAGTCCTTCAAAAACCTGCATTGCGGGGCCGTACTGTTCTTTCATCAGCCGGCCGAGCTTGATGCCTACGCCGTGGTGGTCGTTGACCACGCCGCCGTTTTCTATCGCGGTGCGCACGCCCAGCGTCCAAATCGCGTTGTGAAGCCGCATTGCCTCGACGGGGTCCTCGGGAACGTCCTTGCCGTCTATGATAAATCTGTCGTAAATCATGCAGCCCCATTCGTACCAGTGCGAAAAATGCGCGATGAACTTGGCTTGCGGGAAATTCTTTTCCACGGCGTTTTTCATCGCCCAGTAGATTTTTTCGATTTTGTCGTAAGGCGCTATCGTGTCCATTGTGCCGAACATCTGCGGCAGATCCATCATGTTGCCGGGATAGAAGAACGTGATTTTTTCCTTCCACCATTTTTCGCCGTATTCGCTGCCGAGATCTTCGGCACCGTACTTTTCGAAGGTATCCAAAAGCAGCTTTTCCTCTACGTCCACCAGCGATTTTACGCCCTCGTATGCGACGTTCATGAAGGCGCCCGGCTTTTGCACGCCCACTATTTTTTTGATGAGGCTTGCCGTCTCGGCGTCGTCATACAGACGCATGACCGACGGCTTGAACATCTGCAGAATTTCTCTTCCCGCCTCGAACGCCCCGTGCATATCCTTAAACAGAAATCCGCGGAAACGGCGCGTTTCGGGCTGGCGGTAGATACGCATCTGCGCCTTTGTGATTATGCCGTATGTGCCTTCGCTGCCGATGAATATCTGGTTGAGGTCGGGGCCGGCGGCGTGCTTTGGAGCCGGCGACGTATATATTATGTCTCCGTTGGGAAGAACAATTTCCATCCTAAGCACCATGTCGTCTATTTTTCCGTACTTTGTGGACACCACGCCTATGCCGCGGTGCGCTAAAAATCCGCCCACCGTCGAACAGGTAAGCGACGACGGGTAGTGCATGGTGGCATAGCCGCGTTCGTTGGCCGCCCATTCGAGATGCTTGTATATCGTGCCCGCTCCGCACTCTATATACATGCCTTCTTCGTTAATTTCGTAAATCTTGTCCATGCGCTTGGTATCCAGCAGAATACCGCCGCATACGGGAATGGCGCCGCCCTGCGTTCCGCCGCCCCCGCCCCATGTGGTGACGGGTATCTTGTAATAGTTGGCGACCTTCATTACCTTGCCGGTCTCCACGGCGTCTTTGGGCGACACGATAAAGTCCGCCTCCGGCATGCGCTTGCCGCGGTCCGCCCACATGCGCGACAGCCAAAAATAATCTACGCTGTGCGTCACTTTGTCAATTTCTCTTACCGAACAGTTTTCGCGGCCCACCGCGTCTTCCAGCTCCGTAAGCACCTGAGTGAACAAAAATTCGTTCATCTTACACCTCTTGAAAATAAATTTTAGATTTTTTGCTCCGTTATCGTCTACAATTATACAATAAACAAAAATAAATTTCAAGCGTTTGAAGGGGTTTTTTATGAAAAGAATTTTTATTTTTACTTTTCGATTGACTTTTGCGCAAAAATATGTTAAAATTTGTTTATAGCAAATAAAAAAAATTTTCAGCATGGGCAAAAAGGAGTTTTTATGTTAAGGACCATTTTGGACATAAAAATAAATTACGACGATTTCAGCAAATCGGAAAAAAAGATTGCCGATTTTCTGTTGACGCACGCGGATGACGAAGTTCCGCTTTACATTACGGAATTTGCCAAGATCTGTCAGACCAGCGAGGCCACCGTGGTGCGCTTTGCAAAAAGACTGGGCTTTGACGGGTTCAGTCAACTTAAAATCGCCATGGCGAAGCAGTCCAACAACCGGCCTGTAAACGAAAACATCACGCCCGGCGATTCGGCAAAGGAAATTTTCGTCAAGATATGCGACGACGTATATTGTTCGCTGGAAAAGACAAAGCGCGCGCTTAGCGGCGTTGCTCTTCAGCGCGCCTGCGACGCCATTATCGCCGCCGACGAAGTGCTTATATTCGGTTTGGGGAATTCGGCGTCCATTGCCATGGATGCGGCGCACAAGTTTTTCCGGCTGGGCGTAAAAGCGCACGCCTACACCGACAACCACATGCAGGCTATTGCAGCCGCCCACACCAACGAAAAAAGCGTCGTCATGGGCATCTCCCACTCCGGCGCGTCGAAAGACGTTGTGCGCGCACTGCAGCTTGCAAAGGAAAATTCCGCCGTCACGATAGCCGTCACGCACATGGGTAAATCGCCGATCGAAAAGGTAAGCGACATAGTGCTTGCCACCGTCTCCGACGAAACCAATTACCGCATACTGGGGCTCAATTCGCGCATCACGCAGCTGACCATCATCGACGCGATGTATTCGTATCTCGTGTGCCACTTCCCCCATGCTCCCGAAAACGTAGCCATTACGGAAGACTCTCTGCACGACAAAAAAATTTAGACGAGGCTTTTATTGTGAAACTGATTTTTATACGGCACGGCTACAGCAAATCCAACGAAAAAGGTCTTTTTACGGGAAGAACAAACGTATCTTTGACGCAGCTCGGCTTTATTCAGGCCAAAAAAACCGCCGAATTTCTGGCAAAAAACTTTAGTATAGACAAAATTTATTCCAGCCCGCTCAAAAGAGCGCGCCAAACCGCCCGGCCCATTGCCGACGCCTTCGGACTGCCGGTGATTATCGATTATGCGCTGTGCGAAATCGACGGCGGCAAGTGGGAGGAAAAAAGCGCCGAACAGCTCATGCAGCTTTATCCGGAAGACTATTCCCTTTGGCTGACGAACATAGGCCTTGCGCACTGCACCGGCGGCGAGAGCATGCTCCAGGTGCAGCAACGCGCCCTTAACGAAGTTTTGCGCATAGCCGCCGAAAATCCCGGCAAAACCGTAGCTCTTGTGACGCACGCGGGCGTTATCCGCACGCAACAGTGCGTCTGGCAGAACATTCCGCCGGAAAATATGAAGGATATTCCGTGGGTGCCCAACGCCTCGTACAGCGTCGTGGACTGCGACGGCGACAAGTTTAACGCCGAAATAATAGGCTGCGACAAACATTTGGCCGACATCTCAACCAATCTTCCCAAGGGAATTTGATTTTCGCGGCGTTTCGTTATCCGCGCTCCTCTCCGTTTTGACTGTTTTTCATTATCCGCGCGCAAAAAGAGAGTGCCGGCTTTGGTTTTTATAGTATAGAAAACACGCCCTTTTCGTAAAGATCCGTAAAGATTCATGTAAATATTAAAAATTCTCCGAAATTTGCTGCCGAAAACATTGACGGCAAGTTTTATTTTTTGTATAATTCATTTATAACAGCAGTTACATAACATGTGTTATGCATTAAAAGGAGAAGAAAAAAACATGCCGTTAAAGCCCAAATATTCCAGGGAAGAAATAATAGACGCCGCTTTTGCCCTTGCCCGCGAAAAGGACATGTCGGCGATATCGGCGCGAGCCGTGGGAAAAAGACTAAACGTATCGTCCAGTCCCATTTTTACGGTTTTTGAGTGCATTGAACAGCTGCGCGCCGAAGTGTGAAAACGGGCGGCGGCATTTTTCGACGAACGTATACAACAGGCCTGCGCCGCTCATCCGGAGACGTCTTTCATCACCATCGGCGCCGAGACCATCAGGTTTGCCATCAATGAGCCCAACTTATTCCGCATTTTGTTTGTGCGTCAGCGCCCCGCTCCAAAGCACGGCAATATCATCATGACGGACTCAAAGGCGGCGGCTATGGCGACGCAGGCCATAACAAACGCCTACCGCATAGACGGCGAAAGCGCAAAAAAAATCTACGACAGAGTGTGGATTTACACTTTCGGAACGGCGGTCATGAGTATGACGGGCATGCTTTCTCTTAACGACGAACAGATATACGACAATCTTTCCCGGCAATATGAGGCCAATTATTTGCTGATAAAAAAATCGTCATGAATCATGGAGATAATATGGATAATATTATAGAAATAACGGGCTTAAATAAAAGTTTTGGTGCCGTACATGCGGTGCGCGATTTGTCTTTTCGCGTCAAGAAAGGCGAACTTTTTGCCTTTCTCGGCGTAAACGGAGCAGGCAAATCCACAACCATTTCCATCATTTGCGGCACCTTAAAGCCGGATTCGGGAAAAATATCGGTATGCGGAGAAAGCGGCTGCAATATGCAAAATGCGCTTAAAAAAACGGGAATTGTGTTTCAGTCGTCGGTGCTTGACAAAGCGCTGTCCGTAAAGGATAACCTTGCGACAAGAGCGGCTTTTTACGGCATAATGTCGGACGAATTCGACAAATGCCTGAAAAAATTGGACAGATTGCTCGGTTTAAGCGAAATTCTGCCGCGGCCCGTAGGAAAACTTTCGGGCGGACAGCGCCGTAAAACCGACATCGCACGCGCGCTGCTGCACGAACCCGAGCTGCTGATTTTGGACGAACCCACAACGGGTCTTGACCCGAAAACACGACGTGACCTATGGAATGCCGTCGCTCTGCTGCAAAAAGAACGCGGTATGACGGTGTTTTTGACGACGCACTACATGGAAGAGGCCTCTATAGCCGACTATGTGGTGATTATAGACGAAGGAAAAACCGTCGCGGAGGGCACTCCCAATCAGCTTAAAAACCTATACGCCGTAGATTATCTTACTGTTTATGACGCCCCGTGCGACAAACTCGACGCACTGGGTGTACAATACGAAAAAATAGGCGCCGGTTTCCGAATAGGCGTGTCTTCGCCTGCGGAGGCCACCCGCATAATATCGTCCCATCCCGAACTATTTGTCGACTACGAATTCGTAAAAGGAAAAATGGACGACGTCTTCCTTTCCGTTACCGGGAAAAAATCCGAGGATCAATTATGATTAACACGCTTTTTATATTCATCAAACGCAACATTAAGTTGTTTTTTAAGGACAAGGGCTTGTTCTTCGTTTCGCTCATAACGCCGATAATTCTGCTTATTCTGTTCGTCACTTTTCTGGCAAACGTTTACGAAGACTCCTTCCGATCGGCGATAAACGCCATATCCCCCGACCTTGTCGTAAGCGATTGCGTTTACAGAGGACTGGTGGGCGGTCAGCTGGTGTCATCTTTGCTGTCGGTATGCTGCATTACGGTTGCGTTTTGTTCCAACATGGTAATGGTTCAGGACAAGGCAACCGGAACGGAAAAAGATTTTCTCGTCTCGCCCGTAAAGCCGTCGGTTTTAGCGCTCGGATACTATGTCGCGACATTTATAAACACGCTTATTGTGGCGCTTACGGCGGTTTTGTGCTGTCTTGCATACCTGGCGGTAAACGGATGGTTTTTGACCGGGGCAGACGTAATGCTGCTGTTCCTTGACGTCGTTACGCTGGTCTTCTTCGGCACTGCGTTATCGTCGGTAATAAATATTTTTCTGTCGACGCAGGCGCAGATTTCCGCCGTAAGCAGCGTGATAAGCTCGATGTACGGCTTTATATGCGGAGCGTATATGCCCATGTCGCAGTTTCCCGAATGGCTTTCTTCCTTGCTTTTGTTCCTTCCGGGCACATACGGCACCGTGCTTTTGCGGCGGCATTGTCTTAGCGGCGCGCTGTCCGCTCTCGAACAATCGGGAGCTTCCACCGCCGTAACCGACAGCCTGAAAGATATCGCCGACCTAAACGTCGCCTTCCCCGGCGGAACGCAGCCCGTTACGGAAGCAGCCGTGTACGTACTGTTTGCGGCAATTATAGCCGTATTGGTAATTGCATATATTCTGCTAACGAAATACGTAAAAAATAAAAAATAATCACAGGAGATCTTTATATGAAAGCTATTCTTATCAACAGCGACAAAAGTTTAAGTTACAGCGACGTTGCCGACCCCGTGTGCAAACCCGGCGAAGTGCTGATAAAAGTCGCTTACGCGGCGCTTAATCGCGCGGATCTCATGCAGCGCGATGGCGACTATCCTCCCCCTCCCGGAGCGCCCGAATGGATGGGGCTGGAAGTGTCGGGCGAAATAGTCGGACGGGGCGACGGCGCAAAACGTTTTTCCGTCGGCGACAAAGTGTGCGCGCTTTTGGGCGGCGGCGGATACGCCGAATACGTGTCCGTGGACGAACGCCACTGTATGCCCGTTCCCGACAACACATCCATGGCGGAGGCGGCGGCGATTCCCGAAGCATTTGCAACGGCGTATCTCAATCTGTTTACGGAAGGAAAAGCCAAAAGCGGCGACACTATTTTGATGAACGCCGGAAAAAGCGGACTTGCCAGCGTGGTTATTCCAATGGCTAAGGCATTCGGAATGCGCGTCATTACCACGGTAAGGGGCGAAGACGCGGTAAAATCTATCGCCCATCTGAAAGCCGATATCGTGGTGGACACCCTTAAAACGCACCTTACCGAAGTTTTGAACGCAGAACTCGCCGCGGGTCGCGGCGTGGACGTAGCCATCGACTGCCTGGGCGGAGACGTCATGGGGAAATGTCTGCACTATCTAAACCACGGCGCCCGCTGGATAGTAATTGCGGCGCTTGCCGGTAAGACGACGCAGATTGACCTAAAAAACATTTACGTCCGCAACGTCAGAATAATAGGCAGCACGCTGCGCTCCCGTTCGCAGGAGAAAAAAGCGGAAATTTTGGCGGACTTGGTGCAGAACGTCTGGCCCAAAGTTGCGTCGGGTCTTGTAAAACCCACCATATACAAAATTCTGCCCATCAGACAGGCGGAAGAGGCGCAGGCAATTCTGCAGCGCGGCGAAAACGTCGGCAAAGTAGTTTTGAAAGTTGAATAAGGAGATTTATCATGGATTTCGACAACAAAACGGTAATTATTACGGGCGCCGCCAGCGGTATCGGCTGGGAATGCTGCCGCACTTTCGGACAAAACGGCGCAAAAATAGTCATGTGCGACGTCAACGAGGACGCAATGGCGCAAAAAGTCGAACAGCTTAATGGCGAAAACATCGCGGTAACAGCTGTAAAAACCGACGTAAAAAGTTACGACGCCGTGGCTTCCGCTTGCAAAAAGGCGTACGAAACGTTCGGGTCTATAGACATTGTCGTCTGCTGCGCGGGCGGAACGGCGAAACGTATGTTAAACAGCCACGAGCCGACTTTTTGGCAGACGCCCATCGAAGTTTACGACTGGGGCATCGACGTCAATCTTAAAGGCCCCTTTTATATGGCGCACGCGGCAATGCCGTACATGATTAAAACCGGCGGCGTTTTCATTTGCATCGGCTCGGTGACGGGCATTGACGGCGACGGACTGGGTGTGGACTACGCCGTAAGCAAGAGCGCGCTTATGGACGGGTTTGTAAAAAGCATTGCCATGGCGGGCGCACCGCACAACATCCGCGCATGCTGCGTTGCCCCCGGGCCGGTATTGACGCGCGCGGCCATGGGCAATATGCCTACTCTTATGCACCGCGCGGCCCGGCCGCAGGAAATAGTGGACGCAATAACCTTTCTGGCGTCGGACAAAGCGTCGTTTATCACCGGCACCACGCTTTTGGCGGACGGCGGGCACGTGCTCGTCACAAACAAAACGTGGGGCGCAAAATAACCGGACAAAACGGAGGAATAAAAAAATGGGAAATTCTTTTTTAACCGGCGACGGTCCGCTTAAAACCGTAATGATACAAGTCAGAACAACAAAAGAAGCGCTTGCCGAGATACAAAGCGGCCTTTCGCAGGGCGCCGACGCGTTCGGTCTGCAAGTAGAATGTCTGTTAGGTCAAGAACGCACCGAGGCCAACCTTAAAAAAATTTTCGCTGCGGGCGCGGGAAAACCCTTTTACGTTACGGACTATTGTTATGACCAAAACGAGGGAAAGTCATACGACGAAATAGCCGAAGAACTGTTGTTTTTGGCGCGTATGGGCGCCGCTCTCATCGACATTCCGGGCGACTTTTACTGCAAAGACCCCGATCAGCTGACCTACGACGAAAACGCGGTAAAAAAGCAGCTAAACCTGATAGACGCGATACACAAATGCGGCGCGCAAGTGCTCATGTCGTCGCACATAGGCGATTTCCGAACGGAAGACTACGTGCTCGGCGTGGCGTTCGAGCAAAAGCGAAGAGGCGCGGACATAGCCAAAATAGTTACTTTTTCGCATGACGACGAACAATTGTCCGACAATCTAAAAACCGTCGTCCGCCTAAAAGAGACGCTGGGTATTCCGTTTTTGTTTCTGACTTCCGGGGAAAAGGGGCGCCTTCAAAGACTGGCAGGACCCCTTCTCGGCTGCTGTATGTGGCTGTGCGTGGCTTTCCGCGCCCCCATTACGACGCAGGCTCAGCCCCTGTTAAGCGAAATAAACCAATTCGTTGACATTATGAACAGCACAAAATAAGCAAAAAAGGACGGGCAAACGCGCCTGTCCTTTTTAATAAAAATATCCGGAAATTTATACAATCTCCGGACAATGAATTTTTTGTAAAAAATATTTTTTTATTTTTTTCTCAGCTTTTCGATGGTGTCGACAAGTTCTTTTACCGTCTCGATTTGCAGGTCGTCGGGAAAAGAGATGTCAAAACGCGACTCTATCTGCATGACAAGCTCTACTCTGTCAAGCGAATCGAATCCCAGGTCGTTAAAATTGTCGTCCATTTTAAGAACCGTGTCGTCGCCGCGGAATTCTTTTACGATTTCGTTTATCTGTTGCAAAATATCCATTGTCTTTTTCTCCGTTTTTTAATAAAACATTTGCTTTTATACAGGCAAATTATGTAGTTATTATAACACACTGCCTATACAATGTCAACATTTTTGCGACAATATTTTTTCCACCTCTTCCAAAGAGGGAATACTGGCCGCCGCTCCTTCGCGCGTTATCGTGACAGAACTTGCCGCCGCCGCAAATCGTCCGGCGGTAACCATGTCCTCTCCCTTTTCCAGGCGCAGCGTCATGGCGCCGATAAAAGTATCTCCCGCGCCGGTGGTGTCCACCACCTTTACCTTTCGGGGCGGAATGTGCGTAATGGTGCTGCCGTCGGCCACCCAGGCGCCCTTGCCTCCCATTGTTATGACTACGCTTTTTGCCCCCATACGGTAAAATGCCGACACGGCCGCTGCAAGCGAGACGTCGTCTTTTATCTTTATGCCCGTCAGAATTTCCGTTTCGCTCTCGTTGGGACAAATGATATCGACGTTGCAGGTAAGACGCTCGGGTAAGGCTGCGGCGGGGGCGGGATTGAGCACCACCGTCATTTTTTTCTTTTTGGCCAGTTCGGCGGCAAAAACGACGGTTTCCATGGGAATTTCCAGCTGCATGATGAGATAGTCTCCCGGTGTCGCCTCGGCAAGCGCCTCTTCCACGTCGCACTCGTCAAAGTCGTAATTGGCGCCGGGCGATAAAATTATGCGGTTGTCGCCCTTTTCCACCAAAATCATGGCGATGCCCGTAGGAAAAGCGCTCCTTCCCACACTGTCCGCGTCGACGTTGGCGGCCGCCAGATTATCTAGCAGCGCCTGTCCGTTGGCGTCGCAGCCCACCTTGCCGATAAAACGCACCTTTCCGCCCAGCTTTGCCACCGCAACGGCTTGGTTTGCGCCCTTTCCGCCGGGACTTAAAAAGAACTTTTCGGCCGTCATGGTTTCGCCGCTGACGGGAATATACGGCACCTTTGCCACCATATCCATGTTTATGCTGCCCAATACGTAAATCATACTTTCCTCGTCTGGTTTTATCGTTATATGTCTTAATGATATCATTATACGCCGCAATTGTCAAGTAATACGCCATATATACCGCCGTAATGCATATTTATCGCGTTTTTCCGCACAATAATTTAAGGAGGTATTTTATGAAGAAAATAAAACACCGCAGACTGCGCGGCAAAAAAGATAAACCTACATCCGTATTCAACGCGCAGGGGTTGTACACCATGATTTTGCCGGACGACGACGCGGCAGATTCGTCAAAGAGCTGACGGCGGGCGCGCCATAAAAGATTTTTAAAAAGCAAAAAAAGAACGGAATTTATTTTTTCCGTTCTTTTTGTTATGTTCAATACATTTTACACTATCGACTTGTCGGCCAGCTTTTGCTCGGCATGTTTGTTGGCGGCTTCTATTACCTCTTCAACACTCTTGCCCTGCATAATGAGCTCGACCTCTTCGGCATAAATGGTCTCGCACTCCATGAGTACGCGCACCATGACGTCCAGCTTATCCTTATTTTCTTCCAGCAGCTTGTATGCCGTATCGTAACCCTTGTCGATAATCTGCGCGACCGCCGCGTCGATTTTGGACGCCGTGTCGTCGGAATAATTGAGCGTATGCTGATAATCTCTTCCGATAAACACTTCCTGCGACGACTCGTAACACACAGGACCGAGATCGCTCATACCAAAACGGGTGACCATGTTGCGGGCAATGTTGGTAGCCTGCTGAATATCGCCCATAGCGCCCTGCGTGATGTCGCCGATAACCAGCTGTTCGGCGGCTCTTCCGCCCATTGCCGAGGCAATATCCGCCTCATACTGCTTTTTGGAGACAAATCCCGAATCGTTGTCGGGCTTGTAGAAAGTAAAGCCTCCCGCATTTCCGCGCGGTACGATGGTGACCAGGTGTACGCTCTGTCCCGTCGGCAGCAGCTGACGCACGATGGCGTGTCCCGATTCGTGATAAGCCGTAATGCGCTTGTCGTATTCGGTGACGAGGCGCGATTTTTTCGCCGGACCCATTGCCACTTTGTTTATCGCTTCGTCTATATCTTCCATATTTATCTTCGTGCGGTTGTCGCGGGCGCACAGAATTGCCGCTTCGTTTAAGACGTTGGCTATATCGGCGCCTGTAAATCCCGCCGTAATACGGGCGAGCACCTTAAAGTCCACGTCGCTGGCCAGCGGCTTATTGCGCGCGTGCACACGGAATATCGCCTCTCTGCCGCGCACATCGGGCGGATTGACGTATATCTGGCGGTCGAATCGGCCGGGACGCATGAGCGCCGGATCCAGAATATCCGCTCTGTTTGTCGCCGCCATGACAATAATGCCCTCGTTGGTGGCAAAGCCGTCCATCTGAACAAGCAGCTGGTTTAATGTCTGTTCGCGTTCGTCGTTGCCGCCGCCGAGGCCTGCTCCTCTCTGACGTCCCACGGCGTCTATTTCGTCGATGAATATTATGCACGGCACGTTCTTTTTGGCGGTTTCAAACAAATCGCGCACACGGCTCGCGCCTACGCCGACATACATTTCGACAAAGTCCGAACCGGATATCGAGAAGAAGGGAACGTTCGCTTCGCCGGCGACCGCTTTGGCAAACAGCGTTTTACCTGTGCCGGGCGGGCCCACAAGCAGCACGCCGCGGGGAATTTTCGCCCCGACATCGGTGTACTTTTTGGGATGCTTTAAAAACTCGACGATTTCTTTAAGCTCTTCCTTTTCCTCTTCGGCTCCGGCAACGTCCGAAAAACGCACCTTGACGTTGCCCTGCATATTGGCATGGGACTTTCCGAAGGACATGGCGTTCTTGCCGCCGCCTACGTCTCCCATACGGCGGAACAGCATAATCACGATAATTATGCCCCCCACGCCCAAAATAAGGTACATCAACAAGGGAAGAAAATTGCCGTCGTCCCTGTTGTTGACTTCCAGCGCTATTGCCGCCTCGTTTTCGCCAAGACCTTGGTTGTACGCGTTTATAAATGCGGCGACGGTATATTTGTTTTCGGTTCCGTCGGCTCCGACTATTACAATCTCCTCGACGTTGTAATGAATTACTACTTTATACCTGCGCCCTTCTTTATCTCTGAACTCGGTGACGTCGTTGTTTACGTCTACTGCCGTCACTTCTCCTTTTTTGACTTTATCTACAAACTCGTCAATGGTCACTTCCGTTGCCGCCGTCAAAAACCTGAACATTATGAAGGCAAACAACAGCACCACTATTCCGAGAAAGACAAGCATCCAAATTTTGCTCTTGTTTTTCAATTAACACCTCCGAAGGCCCATAAAAGCCTCCTGTCGAATATTATAACAAAATCCCGCGTTTTTAACAAGTAATTTTATGTTAGTAATACACATAAAACAATGAAAATTGTGTAAAACATATTGCTTTTTGTCACAACATAATCATTATATGCAAAGCGGAGCTCTTTTATTTGACGCGTTTTTATCTCCTATAATACATACGACATCACAAACTCGCCGTCGTTTACAAATATTTCCAGCAGATTTGCGTCGCTTAAAAACTCTATCTTGTTTATTGCGACGGGGCATTTTACCGGCGGCTGTCCGTCCACTATGATGTCGTTCCCTTCGACGCGCACGGCCGCGTTGCCCGTCGTAAGAAAACCGCGCGCCTCTTCGACGGGATAAAGAAAGATTTTGCCGTCTTTGACACTGACGCGCATGGGAATACTAAGCGAGCCTATAAATTCGTCGTCCGGGGCGGGCTTTCGCGTCCAGTCGCTCATCCACGCAATGAGTATTCTCCTGTTTTTGTCGTCTTCAAAAGTCTGCGCGGCAAAAAACTGCGGCCCGTACACCGGTTCGCAAAAACTTTGCGGCGTAAACTTCCTGCCGTCGAACACTCCCGTCGCAAAATAAGCGGCGTTTATGTTCTGCGCTATCTTGGAAAACATGAGAACGTATTTGTCACCGAGCCGGAAAAAGTCGGGACATTCAAACACCTTTGCCACCGCTTTCTTTTCAAACAGCACGCCCTCGTAACGCCATTCCAGCAAATCGTCGGACTTGTACAGTAAAATCTTGCCTTCGCCGCCTTCGCCGCTGCCCAGAACCATGGCGTATCCGTCGTCGGTTTTCATCACCTTGGGGTCGCGGAAATCTCTTGTGGGGAAGGGCGGCTTTTTTATCACGGGATTGCCGTCGTACTTTATAAAGTTGACGCCGTCGTCCGAAACCGCCACCGATTGGGTCTGCCCGTATTTTTCCGAAACGGAAGTGTAAAAAAGATACATTTTTCCGTCTTTTTCCAACGCGCTGCCCGACCAGCATCCCGTCTCGTCGTAATCTTCGTCGGGGTATATCGCCGACGGCAGCTGCCGCCAGTGAAGCAAGTCGTCGGATACTATGTGTCCCCACCGTATTTTCCGGCTGAACATGTCATCGGGGTTGTATTGGAAAAAGGCATGGTACTGTCCGCCGAAAAAGATAAGCCCGTTGGGGTCGTTTATCCAGCCCTTCGGCGGCTGAAAATGAATTTTCGCTCTCTGCTGCATTTTTCTCTCCTTGTACTGCGGGCAAAATACTGTCTTGCGCCGACCTTTATTGTTTGATGAGTTTTATTATGTCTTTAAGGTTGTTTTCCTGTCCCACCACTCTTCCCGAAAGCGCCGACTTTTTCTGCTGCAACTCGTAAATGCTCTCTTCGAGAGTGCCGCTTAATATCAGCTTGTAGACGTGCACGGTTTTGCTCTGCCCTATGCGGTAGGCGCGGTCGGTGGCCTGATTCATAACCGATTCGTTCCACCACGGGTCATAGTGAATTACTATGTCCGCGCCGGTAAGATTGAGCCCCGTGCCGCCGGCTTTGAGCGATATCAAAAATACGTTTGTGTCGTCGCTATTGAATTTTTTGACCAGTTCAAGCCGTTCGGACTTGGGATTGTCGCCCGTAAGCAGATAAAAAGTAATGTTTCTGCCGGCAAGCCGCTCCTTTATTATGTCCAGCATGGAGGTAAACTGCGAAAACAGCAGCACCTTGTGCCCGCCTTCCACAGCCGAGGCGATAAGGTCTATACAGCTGTCGAGCTTTGCCGAATTGCCGTTGTAGTCGGGATACACCAGCGCCGGGTCGCAGCACAGCTGTCTAAGTCGCATTATCATGCTGAGCACTTCGACGCGGTTGGGGCTGTCGCTGACGTCCAGCGTATGTCTAAGCCCTTGCAGATTGGCGGTATAAAGCGACTTCTGCTCGCCCTCAAGCATACACGTGAGTTTGCTTTCTATCTTCGGCGGCAGTTCTTTTAATACGTCGCTTTTAAGGCGCCGCAGCACGAAGGGCATAATGAGTTTTTTGAATCTGTCGGCGGTATCCTCGTCGCCCGCCACGATGCCTTCCTCGTATTCCAAACGAAAATCGCCGTAGCTGCCCAAAAATCCCGGCATGACAAAGTCGAAAATGGACCACAGCTCGCCCAGATGATTTTCGACGGGAGTACCCGTAAGCGCGAACTTATGCCGCGCGTTCAGTTTTTTGACGGCCTGAGCGTTTTTCGTATCGGGGTTTTTAATGTTCTGCGCCTCGTCCGCAACGGCGTAGTCGAACGTAATGCCGTCGTACAGGTCGACGTCGCGCCGTATCAGGTCGTAGGACGTGACGATTATATCGGAATCGCGACGGCTGTTTAGTATGTTTTTGCGTTCCGGAAGCGCCCCCATGACTATCAGCACGTTAAGCCACGGCGCAAACTTTTTTATTTCCTCCTGCCAGTTAAGAAGCAGCGTCGTGGGGCACACTATTATGGCGCTGCATTTTTTGCGGCACAGCAGCGCTATTACCTGCAGCGTCTTGCCAAGCCCCATGTCGTCGGCGAGAATTCCGCCGAAGTTGTTGTCCGCCAGCTTTCTCAGCCAGTTGTAGCCTATTTTCTGGTATTCGCGCAGCACGTTTCCTATCTGCGGCGGCAGCGTCGACGTGTCGTCCGCCTGCTGGGACAAATCTTTTATAAGCCGCGCGAAGGCGTCGTCTTCAATGTATTCGATGTCGCTCTCTTTAAGCTGCTGGCCGATGAGCGACGCATAATAAGAGGGCAGACTGTACTCCCCGTTGCGGTTGTCCGCCGCGTCTTTAAGCACTTCGCTTAAACTTTCCAAAGAGCGGTCGTCCAGGTCGATAAACCCGCCGCCCAACAGAATATAGCGCTGTTTGTCTTTGTATGCGGACAAAATCTTGCTGATTTCTTCCGCGGTCAGATCGTCCGACATTGGGGTTACGGACAAAATATCCGAATGCAGACGCACGCCGACGCGCACCTTTCCCACGGAGCGTATGCGGAACTTGTTCATGTTTTCGCCCATGAAAATTTCGGCATAGGCGGAAAGCTCGCGCACACCGCGCTTTAAAAACTCGAATATCGCCGCCTCGTCCGTTATTTCCAGCAGGGGATAGGCGGGAAAATATTTGGCAAGCAGCGTGCGTATATCGTCCTCGCTTTCCCAATCGCGCAAATGCCCGGGATTGTAGTTTTCGCTCAAAATGTCAAACTGTTCGTCGCCGTAAGCCGCTTTTACTTCGGCGCTTATGCATTTGTCGCCGCCGTCGAGATATATTTTACAGCTGAGCGCGGGCACCGCAAACGCCGTAAGATCCACCTCTTCCCCGTCTATTTCCGCCGCCCTTTCGGCGCGCTTCAAAACGGAGTTGTAAAACTGAACCATGTCGGCTTTGGACACAAACAGTTCGCGCATGCCGCCCAAAACGTCTGTCAGCATGTTTATGCAGTTGTACTTTTCTTCGTCTATGCGGAAAATGCGCGTTCCTATCACGGCGTAAACCCAATCCATTCCGCGATAGTAGTTTACGCAATAGCTGTTCATCTTTATCAAAAATCCGTCGGACGCGTTTTTGACTATTATTTTTAGCGGAAAGTCTGCGTCAGGGGCGGTAAAAGCCCAGTGTTCGTTGCGCGTGCGGCTTACCAGCTTGCCTTCGTAAAGCGAAAAAAACTTGTCCAGCTCGCCGCCGGTAAGCGACAAACTCGACGCCAGCCGCGGACTATAATCGGGCTCCCTTTCTGCAAGACATTTTTCGATAAACCTTATAAGCTTTACCGACTGCTCGGTAAAACTGCCTTCGTTGTGATACAATTCCAGCGCCACTCCGTAACGCCGGTACTTGCACTCCTTAAAATCGGAGATAAAAGCGCGGATGTCTTTTACGATGTACTGCTTGCGGTGACCGACGGTAAAGCTAAGTTCCGGCCCGTTGTCGAAATTGAGATAGGGTCTAAGCTCCGCTTTGTACAGTTCGCCCGCTCCCACCAAACGGCGGCGCAGGCGGTTGTAATCGTAAATAAGCCGCACCACATCCGCGTCGGACTTTTTTTCGGGCACGCCTTTTGCGCTTTCGTCGGCGGGATGCTTGTCTTCATACGACAGAGCCGTTGCCGCCACGTGTTTGCACGGACCCGTCTTGGCGTCGCACTGTCCGCAGTCGCAGTCGTATTCGTACAGTCCGCCCGTTTCGTCAAAGACTATGCGGACGTTTTTTATGCCGTCGTCTTTTACCATGGCGGAAAGGACGTGCTTGCCCTCTTCCTCCGAGGTGACTATGCGGCGCACGGCGTCGTTATAAAAAATCTCCTTCGCGTCGGCGAAAGTATCGCGGCGACATTCGTTGTATAAGCTGTCAAAATCAAAATTCATGGGCACCTTCCGTTCGTGAAAAGTTATTATAACACATTTGCGGTTATTTTTCAAGTACATTGCGCAAAAAACGAACAAAATTTTTTATTTTATGCCAAGCGGAAAGTTTTTTTGTGAAAATAAGTTGACTTGTCGCAAAGTAATTACTATAATATCAGTGTAAATATTTTTTCAAGGAGGAGGCTGAAATGGATAACGACAGTACCAAAAGCGCAGACCCTTTGGGGCAAAAACGGAATTTTAGTCTCCTTTTTGCCTTTTAAGATTTTCTGCGCTGCCGGCGTTTCCCGTAAGCGAAGGTAGCACTATGAATAAACAATTACAAACCCTTTACGAAAGAGGGGATTTTGACGCTATGGCGCAAATCCTCAAAGACTGCCCGTCCGAAGAGACGGCGAAGGTATTGGAACAAATGCGCGACGACGACGTCGTGCTGCTTTGTCGTGCGATGGACGACGAAACGATAGCCAAAGCGCTTGTCCTTTCCGACAAACGCGTCCGCCAGATTGTCGTCTCCGAACTGAGCGACGAAAAACTCGGCCAGGTGATGAGCGGCATTTCCGTCGAAGACACCCTTGCCATAACCGACGGCATGTCCGAAAACACGGCGCTTCGCATCGTCAACGAGATCGAGCTTAAAGCGCTTATCGAAAAACGCGATTTTAAGCACTTAAAGCCGTTACTGGCACGCTTCCCCGCCGTCGACATAGCAAAAATTCTGACGGAAACCGACAGAGAATTTTTGCCGATAGTTTTTCGTATTCTGCCCAAGGATCTGGCGGCGGAAACTTTTGTCGAGCTGGATTCCGACTTGCAGCAGTATCTTATAACCTGTTTTTCCGACACCGAACTCAAAAGCGTCATGGACCAGCTTTTCGTCGACGACACGGTGGACATTTTGGAAGAAATGCCGGCAAACGTCGTCAAACGCATGCTGGCAAACGCCGACAAGCACAAGCGCGACAGCATCAACGAAATATTAAAGTACGAAAAGCAGTCGGCGGGCAGCATTATGACCGTCGAATTCGTACGCGTAAGACCCGACATGACCGTCACTGAAGCCTTTGAACAGATACGCAAAACCGGCATAGACAAAGAGACCATTTACACCTGCTACGTCACGAACAGACGGGCTCGACTGGTGGGCGTGGTCACAGCAAAGACGCTGCTGCTAAACGCGCCCAACACGCGTCTTGGCGACATTATGACGCAAAACGTTATTTACGGTCACACGAACGACGACAAGGAAGAGGTTGCAAGGACCATCGACAAGTACGGCTTTTTAGCTTTGCCGATAGTGGACAGCGAAAACCGTCTGGTGGGCATCGTCACCGTCGACGACGCCATGACCGTCCTGGAAGAGGAAAACACCGAGGATATCGAAAAAATACACGCCATTGTGCCCACGGATAAGCCGTATCTCAAAACGGGCGTATTCAACTTGTTTTTACACCGTATGCCGTGGCTGCTTATACTGATGGTATCCGCCACGTTTACAGGCCTTATTCTCAACACTTACGAGTCCTCTTTGAGCGCGATAGGCGGCAGCCTGCTCATAGCGTGCGTCCCCATGCTTATGGACACGGGCGGCAACGCCGGTTCGCAAGCGTCCGTCACCATCATCCGCGGACTGGCTCTAAACGAAATTCGCATGAAGGATATTTTCCGCATACTTTGGAAAGAGCTTCGAACCTCCGTCATGCTTGCCGTGTGCCTGGGCGCGGTTTGCTTTGCAAAACTCATGCTCATCGACAATCTTATCTTCGGGTACGATTACACGGCGATTATCGCCGCGATAGTGTCGCTGTCGCTGTTTATCACCGTCATATTGTCCAAACTTGTGGGGTGCTCGCTGCCGCTGCTGGCAAAAGCCGTGCACCTGGATCCGGCGGTAGTGGCCAGCCCGTTTATTACGACGATAGTGGACGCGCTGTCGCTTATCGTTTACTGCAATATCGCCATTGCTTTTTTGGGGTAAAAAATGATTTGTTCGTGCTGTCCGAGAAAATGCAATAAGCCGCGCGGCAGCGGATTCTGCCGCATACCCGAAGGCGTGTTCGTGTCGAAATTCATGCTGCACAAGTGGGAAGAACCCGTCTTTACCGGCGCAACAGGCACCGCAGCCGTCTTTTTTTCCGGCTGCAATCTGCGCTGCTGCTACTGCCAGAACGCCGATATTAGCCGCGACGTTACGGGAGAAAAGATAAGCCGCGACGAATTTGTCGAAAAAATCGTCGCTATGGTAAAAGCCGGCGCCAAAAGCGTCGACCTCGTTTCGCCCACGCCCTTCGTTCCCTTTCTTACGGACTATCTCGCCGAATTGAAAAAACACGTCGACGTGCCCGTAATCTACAATTCCGGCGGCTACGATCTTCCCGAATATATCGACATTATCGGCCGATATATCAATGTTTTTCTGCCCGATTTCAAGTATATAAACAGCGAAACGGCAAAAAAATACTCCGCCGCTCCCGACTATCCCGAGGCGGCGGAAAAAGCCATCGACGAAATGCTGAAATTGCGTCCGCGCGTCCAAACGAACGGCGAAGGTCTGATGACAAAAGGCGTCGTAATACGCCATCTCGTCCTGCCCGGGCACAGGGACGAAAGCATGAAAATAATCGACTATGTCGCCGAGCATTTCGGCGGCGCTTTGATGTCGATAATGAGTCAGTACACTCCCGAATTTAACCGCTCGCCTTACAAAAATCTGTCGCGGCGCGTCACCGCGTTTGAATACGAAAGCGTGCTAAACTACGCCGCCGAAAAGGGTATAAAGGGCTTTTCGCAGCTGCGCTCCTCCGCCGACAAAAAATATACTCCCGCTTTTTAGTCCCGTTCCGTCCGCATAAAAAACGCGGCTCTTAAAATCTCGTAAATACGCTCATAAATGCGCGGCAAACGCGCCCGCAATACCGAAAACGATAAAAATCTCGCGCCGTTTGACTTTTGCATAATAAAAAGGCCCCATCCGGACAAAGGAAGGTGGCCTTTTTTACTATATCTTTATCTTTATTATCGCCGCCGGCACCCGATCGCGTCTTCTATGGCGCCGCAAAAAAGCAGGGCTTTTCCGCCTGAATAAAAGCCGGCGTGTTTTTTAGTCCGCCGCGAGCTCGGCTCTGCCGGCAAACGGAATTTTAAGCTCCGTAAGTCCGCCCGGCGACGCACCGCTTTCCACTTCGCTGCCGCAGCAGTCGAACACTTTATAGGCAAACGGCCCGGCGTTTTTTATTACTGTGCCCGCAATCGACGTCACATTGAAAACCACGGCGTTTTTTGCCCGGCCGACGTCCACCGCGCTCGTGCCGAAAGTCGCCGCCGCCATACAGCCGTCTTTTACAGCTACGGCGGCACTGTAATTGCTTTCGGGGCCGAAGAGCTTTAGCTTTCCGCCGTCAATGACGTCCGCGTACTTGGCGCGGCATTTAAGATAATTGTCCAGCGCCGCCGCCTGTTCGCTTTGCACGTCTTTAAAGCGCACCGATATCTGCGGCACGGCAAACAACGCGCTTATAAGCGCCGCCGCGACGTTTTCGGGCGAGTCTTCTTTTGTCCAGCTTATCATATCGGAATGTACCGCGCTATGCCGGCACATAAGACGCAATCCCAGCGTTCCTACGCGGTTGCTTAGCGGATCGAGCGGACAGTCCCACACGCGTATCATGTTGCCGTACGAAGTTATCACCGGCCCCATATAGGGCTGACGAAATTCGATGAGAATGTCGTTTTTGACGCTTTTAAGCGCGCCGGTTATTTCTTCCAGCAATCTGCGCGTCGCCTCTTCCACCGATGCGCAGTCCATGCCCGGCGAGGTGACGCCGTTGGAGTAAAACCTGTCAATAAAGTCCAGCTTAAGCCCGTCGAGATGCCAGTTTTTTACGGCGTCGACGTACGTTCCGACAAGAAAATCGCGCACTTCTTTAAAACGCGGGTCCAGCGTCGAGCAGTTTATATCGTCGTTATTACGCAGATATTTTCCCTTAAACCGCTCGTAATTGCGCGAATAATATCCCACAAACGGCACCGAAAACCAAAGTATCACAGCCATTCCCATGTCGTGAAGAAGGTCTGTCAGCCCCTTCATGTCGGGGAATTTTTTGCGCGACGGCTGCCAATCGCCGGTATATCCGTACAAAACGCTCGCGTCGTCGGTCTGCCATCCGTCGTCGATAATTACGGCCTTCATGACGAATTTTACCGCCTCGCGGCATTCGCGCACGACGTCTTCGGCGGTGATATTCTGAAGATACGAATACCACGTCGAGTACATGGGGACAAATGCCTTCCGCGGTGCGGGCAGCGGCCGTAATCCCTTTTGTTCGTACCAGGCGTACAAATCGGCGACGGCGTCGTCAAAATCTATGCGGCGGCGGTCGATACGCATTTGCACGCAATAGCTCTTTACGGGGTTGGTGACAGCGTCAAAGAGCACCGTTTCGCTCTCGACAAACAGCGTGTCAAGGTCTATTTTTACCGATACGGCTATGGGCGTCATGATGTCGTCCAAAGCATATAAGGCGCAGTTTTTGCCCGTTTTCGACAGCGTTTGCGCAAAGGGCGCCCATGACGCCAGCCGGCTGACAAACTTTCCCGCGCCGCCGAAGGAAATGTTCCTGAACTTGTGCGCCGCGTCAAAAGTCGAATACACGTCTACGCCCGCGTCGCGCGTGGTTATCTTTATCTTTTCGGGTATGCGCGGGCTGTCGAAATTTACCGCTATCTCGTAAATCTCCACGCGTTCATATGTTTCCTTTAAGACTATATTTACGTCCGCCGCTCCGCCTTCGACGCAAAACGTCCTGTTTCCTATGACTATCTTTTCCATCATTTTTCCCCTTATTAAGCCTTACTGTTGTTTTATGACGTTTTCGATGTATTTTAAGCCGCTTTCAAGCGCATAAAAAAACTCTTCTCTGCCTTCGAATTCCAGCGTAAGATAGCCGTCGTAACCCGCTCTTTTAAGCGCGCGCACGCAGGCGGCAACGGGAACGCTGCCGTGTCCCGGTACCGTTCCGAGAAGATATTTTCCACCGCGCGACATAAAGAAAGCGTCGTCCGGCGGCACGTCGGGGCGGTCTTTGACGATAAAATCTTTGATATGGACGTTAAAGGCGTAAGGCGCCAGCCTGCCCGCCGCGCAAACGGGGTCTTCGTCGACGCAAAGAAAATTCCCCACGTCCAGCAAAACGCCGAAATTGTCGTTTTCCACCGCGTTTACGAGACTTTCGACGCGGTCAGAGTCCTGACAGAAGAAGCCGTGGTTTTCGACGCACGTCCTGACGCCTTTTTCGGCGGCGTAAAGCGTAATCTCCCGGCACGCGCCGGCCAGCCGGTCCTTTACCGAAAAAAAGCCCTTCATTCCGTTGCCGCGGGACGCAAAACCTCTTGTAACGTCGTGGCGCATTACTCGGCAGCCCAACGCAGCCGCAACGTCCACTTTGCTCTTTACGCGCTCTACAGCGTCTCGCGACACCGTGCCGTCGGAGCGCAGCAATTCCGCTCCCACGGAAAAGGCGGATATTTCGATATGGTTTTTATCGGCCTCTTCGCGCAAAACCGCGGCGTATTCCCGTTCGGAATATCCTTCCGGCGGCATAAAGTCGGTAAATTCGATGGCGTCAAAGCCCGTTTCGGCGGCGCAGAGAACGCATTGGAGCAAGTCCAGCTCGCCCGATTTAAGTTTGCGGTCAAAACAATATGACGTAACGGATTTTTTCATATTTCTCCTTATTTAAAAAACGTAAATACGACAAAATACGCATTCCCGCCAAGGAAAATGCGCATTTTTATGCCGAATTTTTTAATTTTTAGCTTCGGGTGCGACGGGTCTGTGATCAGGCGCGTACTCGCTTATTCTCACCGTCGGCTTTACGTACTCGGCGGCGTTGTGCAAAATGGCGCGCACCTGCTCAAGGTGGTAGGTGGGATTGGTTTCATGCCCGCAGCGCAAATAAAAGACTTTGCCTCTGCCGCGGCGCCATACGCAGCCGCTGCGCATTACTTCGCCGCCCGTAAACCAGCTGATAAAGACAAGCTCGTCGGGCGTGGGAACCTCGAAACTCTCGCCGTAGGTTTCTTCGTGCTCGATTTCGACGTACGGGAACATTCCCTTTGCGATGGGATGCGTGCAGTCCACCACCCACATACGTTCTTTTTCGTTGTTTTCGCGCCATATAAGATTGCAGCTCGTGCCCATAAGGCGCTTAAAGGGCTTGCTGTGGTGCCCCGAATGCAATACGATAAAGCCCATGCCCTTGTTTACCTGATCGGCCACCATTGCCGCCGTTTCGTCGGGGATGGAGTTGTGGTACCAATGTCCCCACCACACCAAAACGTCGGTATTTTGGAGGACGTCCAAGGTGAGTTCTTCGGCATGACGTTTGTCATCGTAAGTAATAAGCGTCGTTTCGTATCCGAACGAACCGAACATATCTTTAAGGCATACCGACAGCCCTTCGGGATACGCCGCCACGCCTTCCGGCGAGGACATGCTGGCATTGTATTCACATACAACGGTAACTTTCATATCAACCTCCGAAAAAGGGTCTTAGTCAAAATAATACGGTTTTCCCGTCTGCTGCGACTTATAAATGCCTTCCAGAATTCTCGTTACCACAGCCGCCTGTTCGGGTTTGACGTTGAGCTCCTGTCCGTCGAGAATAGCCGCCGAGAAGTTGGCCGCCTCGTAATCCGCAGGTTCTTTTCCGCCGGCTCCGTCAAAGAACGCCACTCCGCCCGTCGAGAAATTGGGTTTCATGATGTACTGTCTGCCGTTTTTGACGCCGTTTATGCGCAGGCCGTCCAGCATATCCGCTCCGGCTTTGTCGCCGCAAATGGTGGTGATAGCCTCCCTCGGATCCGCCATATTTAGCGCCCAGCTGCTCTTAAGATAGATAACGGCGCCGTTTTTCATGACGATGAAACCGAAAGCCGAATCTTCGGCGGTAAAACGATCGACGTCCCAGTCGCCCCAGGCATTGCCCGTTTCGGTGTTTTTGTTGAGCTTGTGGAAGGTCTTGCCGACGCAGTATGCGGGCTCGTAGTTGTCCATCATGTGCAGCGTAAGATCCAGCGCGTGAGTTCCTATGTCGATAAGCGGACCGCCGCCCTGCTTTTCTTCGTCGATGAATACGCCCCATGTGGGAACGGCTCTTCTGCGGATGGCTATCGCCTCGGCATAGTAAACCTCGCCGAATTCGCCGTCCTTGGCCATCTGTTTCATGTACATACTGTCGGGACGCCATCTGTTCTGATATCCGATGGTGAGCACCTTGTTGTTCTTCTTTGCCGCCTCGATCATCTTGACAGCCTCTTCGTACGTCGTCGCCATGGGCTTTTCGCACAGTACGTGCTTGCCGGCGTTGAGCGCGTCGACGGTGATGCGGCAGTGCTCCTTGTTGTGGGTGAGCACCAAAACGGCGTCTATGGTCTCGTCTTTAAGCAGTTCTTTGTAATCGGTGTAAACGGCGCTGTCTTCCGTGCCGTATTCTTCCTTTGCCTTTTGCGCTCTTTCGGGGATAATGTCGCAAAACGCCACCATTTCGGCGCGGGGATTTCTCTTTTCGGCGGGCATATGTTTGCCGTTGGCTATTCCGCCGCAGCCTATGATGCCGAGGCGCAAAATCTTATTGGACAGTTTTTTCATGTTTTCATAACTCCTTTTTAAATATTCGGCGGGCTCACAGGGAAAACCTTCCACTTCGAGAATGGCAAGCTGAATTCCCATTTTGTTGCCCAAATCAAAAATTTCCTTAAATCCGACGCAACCTTCTCCCACAACGGGGTTGGGATCGGTTTTTACGCCTACGGTTTTAAGCTCCTTAATATGCAGGCATTTGAGTCTGTCGCCGTATTCCTTCATCTTTTCGACGGGGTCAAGGCCTGCCATCTTCACCCAGTACGTATCGATTTCGCTGTAAAAGCCCTCGGTTTTGTCAAGCAGCTGTTTTACAAGGTCCTCGCCATTTTTGTATTCCTGGTCGTGATTGTGATATCCGAACACGACGCCGCGCTTATCAAGCTCTTTTTTTACTGTTTTGATTTGCTCGACGAGCGCGTCCATGTTGTTTTTGAGGTCGTCGCCGCTCATCCACGGAATATAAACCGACTTTATGCCGATTTCGTCGATGTAATCGAGCTGCGGAATTATCTCGTCTATGTTGATATGGGCGGAGATTCCTTCCAGATGATATTTGTCGAGCAGCGCCTTCATTTCCTTGGGCGTAAGTCCGTAAAAGCCGGCGAATTCCACGCAGGAATAACCCGCTTTCGCCACCATTTTCAACACTTCTTCCACTCCGAGTTCTTTTATCTGATTGCGGAGCGAATACAACTGAACTCCTAATTTCATAATTTTCTCCTTTAATTGATTATTTATCCGTAAAGCGCGTCAAGCCCACCACATTTCGGCTTTTCCGCCCTTGATGATAATACCCTGCAAATATTCGATTGCCTTGTCAAGTCCTTCCATAGCCGTCATAAGGCCGTCTTCGTGCTCGATGGAGATGCTGTCGTCGTATCCCACGACTTTGAGCGCGGACAAAATTTTGCGCCAGTTGTCGGTGCCGTATCCCATGGTTCTGAACACCCACGAACGATGCGCGATGTCGCTGTAATGTTTGGTGTCCAAAACGCCGTTTTTGCGCACGTTGGACATGTTCATCTCGGTATCCTTGGCGTGGAAATAATAGATTGCGTCGCCCAGATAATATATGACGTCCACTATGTCCATTCCCTGCCAGATAAGGTGCGAAGGATCGACGTTGGCGCCTATCATAGGACCCACGGCGGCGCGCAGTTTAAGCAGCGTCTCGGGATTGTAAACGCAAAAGCCCGGATGCATTTCCAGCGCTATTTTTTCCACTCCGTTGGCGGCGGCAAACTTTACGGCTTTCTTCCAGTAGGGAATAAGCACTTTCTTCCACTGGTATTCCAGAATGTCCTGATATTCCGGCGGCCACGCGCAAGTAACCCAGTTGGGCTGCTGCGACTTGGGATCGCCGCCCGGGCATCCCGAAAACGTGACGAGGCGTTTTATTCCTATCTGACCCGCCAAAACGCAGGCCGCTTCGAAATCTTCTTCGAATTTGGCGGCAATGGTCTTGTTGGGGTGGACGCAGTTGCCGTGCACCGCTATCGCCGAAATGGTGGAATCATACTTTTTAAAAGTATCCATCAGCGTCTTGCGCGCCGCTTCGTCATGAATCAGCACTTTTGCATCGGCGTGTACCGTTCCCGGATAGCCGCCTACGCCCAATTCCAATTGATGCACTCCTCGGTCGGCAAGATACTTCAGACTTTCGTCCAGCGTCATCCCGCCGAAAACTCCGTTTACTACACTTAATTGCATACTTATTTCTCCTTTTACGAATTTTCTCCCTTATGGGCGATTTACTGTTATGTGTCCAGCTCGATGACTCGGTTTTCGTCCGAGCTCTTTTTTGCCGCCTCCATGACGGCGTATACGCGCAGTTCCTGCGGCTGCGTGACAAGCGTGGGCTTGTTGGATATTACGGCGTCCATGAAGTTGCGGTAAAACGCGTTTTTGTCCCCGCGCACTATTTCCAGCGGCAGCTCCTGCTCGGTTTCGGCGCGGCGGGCGGCCATGGTCTTTGTAAAACCGTTGCCGGCGTTTACGCCCTCCAGCTTGTCGTCGTAACGCTGCGTAACGCGCACCATTTTGCCTTCGACGTTGTCGCGGCGCCAGTTGGTTATCGTCCCCGTGCCGTCCTTTCCGTACACCTGCCAACGCGGCAGTTCGATAAAGGTGTTGGTGTCGACGACTATGCGATAGCGCATGCCGCCCTTGAATTTCACCAACAAATCAAAGCCGTCGTCCACCTTTTCGCCCGCCTGGTACGAATAGTCGCACTCCACGCTTTTTACTTTGTCGTCTATCATAAGCAGCATCTGGTCGATGAGATGCACGCCCCAGTCCAACATCATTCCCCCGCCCTGTTCGGGATTTTTGCGCCATGCGCCGGGAATTCCGTTGGAACCCATTACCCTGCTTTCGATGAGATACGTTTCTCCCAAAAGTTTTTTGTCGTACATATTTTTGACCGTCAGAAAATCGTCGTCCCAACGGCGGTTTTGATGCACTTCGAATACTTTTCCGTATTTTTTAGCGGCGGCGTACATTTCGTTTACTTCGTCCGTGTCCAGCCCCATGGGCTTTTCGACAATGACGTTCTTGCCGCAGGACAGAGCTTCGAGAACGTACGGCTTGTGCAAGTCGTTGGGCGTCGCGATGAGCACGATTTTTATGCTTTCATCGGCAAAAATCTCTTCGGCGCTGTTGAAGTTATGCAGTCCCAGCTGAGCGGCAAATTCCTTTCTTTCCTCGCTGATGTCGTATATGCCGGCAATGTCCAGCTTTTCGGGATAATCGCTGTCGTTTAGACGCGGAATGATATACTTCCGGTGATTATTCCCCATTCCTCCAAACCCGATTATAGCAATTTTCATATATTTTTCGTTTTCTCCTTTCAGGCATTGACTTTTGTTTGCTTTAATGATATAATAACACTAAAAATTGCCTATTTCCTACCATATATTGAGCGAAAGTTCCCAAATATTGGTTTTTTTCGTAGGAGCACAGTCATGCAGAACATAATTCACGAACATTTTAACGACAAACGCAGCGAATTGGGTTTGCACATGGGGCACAATTCCGTCGTATCCATGCATTTTCACCGGTGCTACGAGCTTATATACGTCATCGACGGCATAATAGACTGCGTCGTCGGCAAAGAAGACCTGCACGCCGGCGGGGGAGATTTTATCTTTATACAAAAATACTACTCCCACTCCTACGACGTAATAGAAAACTACCACAAATTCGTCTTTATGATACCGCCCAACATATACAATGACTTCGAAAAAACGCTGGGCAAAAACACTCTTCCGCCGCTGCTTGACGACAAGCGCTTCAACACAAAGCTGCTGCCGTATATTTTGGACTTATACGACAATTTTTCCGGCAAGTCGGCGCTTATAAAAAAGGGGTTTATGAACATCATCATGGGCGAGCTTATAGCCCACTATAAGAGCGTTCCCATCGAAAAAAACACCAATGTCGAACTGCTGGAAAAAATACTCGACTATATCGACGAAAACTATTATAAGCCGCTGTCGCTCGAGACGCTTTCGGCGGCGTTCGGATACAACAAGTACTATTTTTCCAAGCTGTTCAATCGCTTTATAGGCGAAAACATCAACAATTATATCAATATAGTGCGCCTGCAGCAGATGATGAACAAAGCCAAAAAGCTCGATAAGGTCAACATTGCCGAACTTGCCTTTGACTGCGGCTTTGACAGCTTGTCCACCTTTTACCGATACTTCGGCAAAATTTACGGCGTCAGCCCCAAAGAGGCGCTAAAGACAAACAAATAGCTTTTTTCCGTCAAGTTTATAAAGCGGCGTATGTCTTAATAACTATACGCCCTTTTTTATTGCGCGCTCTTTTTTTGTGCAAACGCGTCCATGGCGGCGCCTATTTTCTCTCCGCCGTGCCAGACGTAATTTCCGGGCAGGCGCGACAGTTCGTATTTAAGGCCGTCGTACAGCTTTTTAAGGTCGCTTTGCCGCATGCCGGTATCGCGCAGCACTTTGGAATTGTCGACGCGGCGGTTGAACAATCTGTCATAGTCCAGCTGATATCTGGCTCCCCACTGCATCGCGGCGTCGGGATTTATCATGTTAAGATAGCTTTCCTTGTCCACCCAAACGGCTTTAAGGCCGATGAGCTGTTCGTAATAGCCGGCGATTTCCTTCCATTTGCGGTACTCCGAGGTCGAAACGGTATAAGTTTGACCGAGAGCTTTTTCGTTGAATATCAGGCGTGCGATCATTTCCGCCACGTCTCCCGCCCAGCTCATGGTTCCGTCAACTTCCGCCGCCTCTTCGGGCAGATATACCGGCAATCCTTTTTTCGCCCTGTCCACCACCACGTTGGCCTCCAGCGTGACAAGCTGAAAGCGATAGTGCGAGTAAGTGATGGCAGGTCTTAATATCGTATAATTGATATATGGAGACGAACGGAGCAAATCTTCCCCCATCGCTTTATAAAGCGAATATTCATAATTTTTATGCGAAAGAAATGCCGCGTCTTGCGAAACATCCAACAAACGCGGCGACTGTTCGGTTATCGGCGCGTCGCCGCCGGCATATATGCGGTAAGAGGAAAGATAAACGTACTGCTGTGTGGCTTTAAGAAAGTTTTCGTATACTTTCTTGAATTCTTCTCCGTTCCAAATGAGAAAGTCCGCAATACAGTCGTATCCGCCGTCCAAGAGCGCGGACAAAACTTTCGGGTCCTTGGCGTCGCATTGCATATAATGAATGTTTTCCTCGTCTTGCCGTTTGTCCGTCGCGGCGACGTCCACTTTGTACCCCATGCCGGCGAGCTTGGGCACAAGATATACCCCCATTGCGCCTGTGCCGCCCAAAACCAAAACTCTTTTCATTTTATTACCTCCTTTCTTTGCCGCGGATAAGATTTTGCGCTCCCGGCAAGTTTTTATGATAAATATTATGGAGCATTAAGTATAATCTGTTTTCGCCGAGACGTCAGGAAAACCGCGGCTAAACGTTGCGGCCGCGGCCTATAAAAGCCGTCAGTCTTCGCCGTTAAGCAGCCGTTCGACTATAGCGTCGGCGACGCGCAATCCGTCGGCGGCGGACGATGTTATTCCGCCCGAATAACCCGCTCCCTCTCCCGCCGGATACAGATTGTCGGCGGATATCGAGCGGCAGCGGTTGTCGCGTTCTATCCGCACGGGCGAGCTGGTGCGGCTTTCGGGAAAAGTTATCACCGCGTCGGGCGAGGCGAAACCTTTCAGCCTTCTGTCCATATCCGTGACGGCGGCTTTCAGCGTCTCTTCCGCCGCGGCAGGCAGTATGCCCTTGCACTCCGCAAGCGCGGCGCCGGGATAGGTGGGTTTTACTTCGCCGAAAAAGGTGCTTTTTCTGCCCGCGAGAAAGTCCTCAAGGCGCTGAACGGGCGCGTTGTAGCTGCCGGTGCGCGAAAAGGCTTCCCGTTCCATTCGGCGCTGAAAATACACTCCGGCAAGCGGATGGTCGCCGAAAAGAGTTCTTCCGACGGGCGTTATGAGCGCGCTGTTGGCGTTTTCTGCGTCGCGGGCGTAATTGCTCATGCCGTTGGTTACGACGCCGCCCCGTTCGCCGGCGGCGGCAACGACATATCCGCCGGGACACATGCAAAACGTAAACGCGTCGCCGGCGGCCGTGTGCGAAACCAGTTTGTAGTCGGCGGGCGGCAGCAACTTATACTGCTCGCCGTACTGCGCAAAGCTTATTTTCTTTTGCAAATGTTCTATTCTGAATCCCACCGCGAAATCTTTTGCTCGCATGCTTACTCCGCGCCGCAAAAGCATCTCGAAGGTATCGCGCGCGGAATGTCCCACCGCCATCACGATAAACCGCGGAGATACGACGTCGGTTTTTCCGCCGCGGGTAAAAACAACGCTCTCCGCTTTGCCGTCCTTTATTACGATGTCGTCCATCCGCGTCCCGAACAGAATTTTTCCGCCGGCGCTTTCGATATAACGGCGCATTGCGACAATTATCTTTTTAAGGTTGTCGCTGCCTATATGCGGTTTGGAAAGATACCTTATCTCCTCGGGCGCCCCGAACCGCACGAATATGTCCGCCACTTCCCGATTGTAACGGGAGTGCGTCTGCGTGTTGAGTTTGCCGTCGGAAAAAGTCCCCGCTCCGCCTTCGCCGAACTGTATATTACATTCGGCATCGAAAATTTTGTCTTTCGCAAAGGCCGCCGTCTTTTGTTCGCGCACTTCGATATTGTCGCCGCGTTCCGCCACTATCGGCTTTACGCCGCGGTCCAACAGCCTTATGGCGGCAAAAAGTCCGCATGGTCCGCTGCCGACGACAACGACGGGAGACGCGGGCAGTTTTTTTTGCGGCACGACGGGCAAAGGCGCGGCGGCGGGAGGCGGGCAGTCAGAAAATTCTATCGAATAAACCCAGTTTATGTCGCCTTTGTCGCGGGCGTCCAGCGATTTTTTTAATATGCGGAAAAACGCCGGCGCTTTTTTGAGCCGACGCGTTGCAATGTCCAAAAGAATATCTTCGCTTTGTCCCGGACGCAGTTTTATTCCGTTGACTGTATGACTAACGCGCATTGTTTATACTTCCCGCGGCGATGGCCGCCGATGTAAACGCCCATTGCAGATTGTATCCGCCGCACTCGCCGTCCACGTCGAGCACTTCGCCGGCAAAATACAAGCCCTTGACAAGACGGCTTTGCATGTTTTCGTCCACTTCCGACAGGTCTACTCCGCCCTTCGTCACCTGTGCGTAATCGTAGCCGAGACTGCCGGTGACGCCGAGCGTGAAATGCTTTGCCAAAAACGCGGCGTCGGCATCGGCTTCCCGGGCGCGGCGCAATACGGCGCGTCCCACCTGATTGTCCAGTATTCCGCAAAAAAGTTCGCCGTCCGGTATTTTCCCCGACGCTTTTTTGCGCTCTAACACTTTCCTTAACTCTTCGATATCGACGTTCGGCAAAAAATCTAAAACCACCGTCGTATCGCCTTTGACGCCGTCCGTGATAAACGCCGACAGCCGGAAGACGGCGTCGCCCGATATGCCGTAATCGGTAAAAATCACGTCGCCGACAAAGCTTACCTTCCCCGGTTTCGCGCCGGGAAAACTTATGCGGCAGTGCACGCGCTTGCCTTTCAGCGTCTTTGTGTACTTTGTGTCCGTCTTTAACTGCACCAGGGAAGGATAAAGCGGCGTCACGGTGTGCCCAAACACCTTTGCCAGCTCGTACCCGTCGCCGTTGGTGCCGAAATTTGCGGCGGCCTTACCGCCCGTACATATAACGGCGTTTTTGCCGTAAAAAATCCGCTCTTCGCCGCCGACCATACATCTTGCGGCAAACCCGCCGCCGCTTTTTTGCAGCGACATGACGCGGCAGTCGGTGACTACGGTCTTTTTCGACGCGTCCAGACTGTACCTTAGTAAATCCGTAAGCGCCGACGCCTGTCTGCCCGAAGGATACACTCTGCCCTTTTCGTCCGCCACAAACATGGCTCCCGCGTCCGTAAAGAAAGACAAAAGCTCGCGCTTGCCGAACTTTTGGAGACAGTCGCGCACAAAAGGCCTGTTTTTTGCGGGAAAATAGGCGTCGGGGGACATGTTTTCGTTGGTAAGGTTGCCCTGGCCGTTGCCCGTCGCCGACAGTTTCCGTCCGACGCGCGGTCCTTTTTCGAGCAAAAGCGCCGTACCCGAAAGTCTGAGCGCGCAGAAAAGACCCGCCGCTCCGCCGCCCAGAATAAGCGTTTCGGCCTTAAAGGGCGCTGCGTCCGCCGTCATTTTACCACCGTCAGTCTTCGGCAAGGCTTCTCACTCCTTCGACGCTGTCCACCGGCAGAGCAAACACCGCTCCCATCGCGGGGGTATTGGCGCCTGCGTGCTGCATTATGGCTCGTATAATGGCGTCGCGCTGTTCGCGTTTTGCGACGATATATATCATTTCCTTCTCTTCGGTGATGGTGACGCCGAAAAATTTCTCGGTAAAGCCCGCACCCGTTCCCTTGGCGTTGAGAATGGTTCCTCCGCGCGCGTTTTCCGCCCTGGCGGCGTCCATAACGGTATCGGCAAAACCTTGGTTTACCACCGTGATAATAAGAGAATATTTCGCTTCCTGCATTGTGTCCTCCTCCGGCAAAGCCGCGTCGCCGGCAAAATATTTAAGCGCCGACTTTCCGCCTATGCAATCTATCGGCACGGTCAAAGCTATACCGTTGCCGCTGTCGTTAAGATTAAGTTCGTTGATGATTCCCTTTTTGATATCGTGCAGTTTGTCCACCGACACAAACGCGGACAAGAGAATTTTTTCGCAATCTTCAAGCGCCATATATTCGAGTATTTTGTGGCCGGCAGAACCGCGACACTGCGTGGCAAGTACGTTTTTTACGCCATGCTCGGCAAAAAAATCCAGATATGCTTCGCTGAACGCGCGTTTTGTTATTACGATAAAATATCTAAGACCTTTCATAACGATATATCCCTACAAAATTTAGTATATTATTTCCTCTTTTTCGTCGCCCGCCGTCTTCTTCGCGGCCCGAGCCGTCTTTATTCTGTATACAAGGCCAAGAATCTGAATGGTTATTATGGGCATCATGGCGATGAGCGCCACCACTCCGAACGCGTTGGCCTGTACGTCGCCGCCGCTGGCGTAACAAAATCCTATTGCAAGCGGCAGAACAAAGCTCGTCGCCATCGCGCCCGATGCTACGCCGCCCGAGTCGAAGGCTATGGCGGTGAAAATGTCCGGCACGAAGAACATGAGCACCAACGCCACGGCATAGCCCGGAATGAGAATATACATGAGGTTAAAGTCGAAGTATATGCGCATCATGGACAAGCCTATCGACAGCGCGACGCCTATTCCCAGCGACACGCTGAGCGCCTTTCCCGGTATGGCACCCTGTGTAATGTCCTCCACCTGCTTTTTGAGTACGTGGACGGCGGGTTCGGCAGCCACAACAAAATAGCCTATTACAAGCCCCAGCGGTATTATTATCCAGTCGTAGCTGAGCGCGGCTATGCTCTGTCCCAGCAGACTGCCCGCCGGCATGAAACCGACGTTTACTCCCAGCAAAAATACGGTAAGGCCAATGTACGTGTACACCACGCCCACCAGTAGCTTTATTATTTCCTGCGCCGACGGACGGGCGTTGAACAGCATGAACAAAAAGTAAAAAATCACCATGGGCACCAGCGCCACCGCCACTTCCTTGAGATATTTGGGAAGCGCCTGAACAAACACTGTCGCCAGCTCGCGCGAATCGGCAATGGGCGTGACTGCGGTAATCTCGTACGGCGTGTCGCCCGGGTTGAACACCAGCCCCAGTATCATGACAGACAGAATGGGGCCTATCGAACACAGCGCGGTAATGCCGAAGCTGTCGGACTTGGAATTCTTGTCGCTGCGCATGGACGCCGCGCCCGCTCCCAGCGACATGATAAAGGGCACGCTCATCGGCCCCGTCGTCACTCCGCCCGAATCGAACGCCACCGGCACGAACTGCTCCGGCACGAACTGCGACAAAATTATAACCGCCGCATACATTATAAGAAGAATGTATTTCAGCGGAATTTTAAGAAAGGTACGGGCCATGGCTATCGCCAAAAACACGCCCACTCCCACCGCGACGGAAAAAATGAGAACATAGTTATTTACTCCGTTCACCTGTTCCGCCAGCACGCTTAAATCGGGCTCGGACACGGTGATGAGCGTTCCGACGATAAAGCTGACCAGTAAGATTATCCACAGTTTTTTGCGTTTTACCATCTGTCTGCCTATATAGTCGCCTATGGGCAGCATGGCGGCGTCGGCGCCCAGCGTAAAAACGCCCATGCCCACCACCAGCAGCACCGCGCCCAGAATAAACGCCAAGAACGTCCCCGAGGGCAGCGGGCACACCGTAAAACACAAAGCCAAAACGATAAGCGTAACGGGAAGCACCGACGAAAACGCTTCCTTTACCATCTTTTTGAGTATGGTTTTATCATGATCTACAAAATTTCGCCTGCTTCGTTTTGCGGAATTCAAAATTTTTCTCCTGTTATGCCGATTTTTTTTGTCAATTATATCATAAAACGTATATTTTGTAAAGTCTTTTTTTGCCGCTGTTTTTGTTTTTTTCTTCCTGACGGCGATAATTTTTTTCTTTGCTGATAACGTTTTTATATATTTTTGCGCTATATTACGGCAAAAACGGAAACGCCGGCGTTTCCGTTTTTTTATTCGTGTTGTTTTTATCGAATTTTCCTGTATGTCTTTTATCAGCCCTCGCACTCGACGACGGGAGGATTTTTTCCCGCCCAGCCGGGGCACAGCGACACGCTTTCCCACTGCCGGCATGTGCCCGTGTACACGATGCGTTCAAGACAAGGACATTCCCCGAAGGCGTCCGCCCCTATATCGCCGATACAGGCGGGGAGCACAACGCTCTTTATCTTTCCGCAGCCGTAAAATGCGCGTGCTCCAACGCTTTTGAGCGCGTCTTTAGTTTGTACTTCTTCCAGCGCGCCGCAATTCATAAAAGCTTCGTCGCACAGCGTTTCGGTTTTGCCGATATCTGCCTTTTTAAGCGCCGCGCACTCTCTGAACGCCGCCGCGCCTATCCATTCCACTCCGTAAATTTCCACGCTTTCCAGCGCGGGGCAACCGTAAAACGCCTGTTTTTCCACGCTCGTTATGCCCGACGGCACAACGATTTCCGTAACAATCGGATTTTTATAAAAAGCGTATTCGTAAATATAATATTCGCCGCTCTCCCAACGCTCGGGCAAAGACAAAGCCGACTGCGTTCCGTCGTAGCCCACAAGCGCCGTTTCCTGAACGTCGCGGTAAAACCACAGTCCGTCGTCGCTGCGCGTCAATCGGCTCTCTTCCGCGGCGGACAGCACCGCCTTGGCATAATACGCAACGCCGCCGTGTTCGGGCGAATATTTTTTTACGGGCAGCGGAGACAAATTTATCACTTCGATGAGTTTGCGGCATCCCGAAAAGGCGTTTTCGCCTATTTTCTCCAGCGTCTGCGGCAGCGTAACGCTTATTAGATTCGCGCAACCCGAAAAGGCGTTTTCGCCTATAACGCGCACTCCGTCTAAAAGGGGCGCCGTCGTAAGAAACAGGGCGTTTGCAAACGCGTTAGCTCCTATTTCGGCAACGTTTTCCGCGGCGGACGAACCGCTGCATCCCATGACCAGCACCGAACCGGCTTTGGTAATAATGTTGTTGCCGTCGGCATAATATATATCGTTGTCAGGCGACACGGCAATGTTTTTTAGCATATACGCCGCGTTAAACGCCGACAGCGGAAATTTTTCCAGCGCTGCTCCGAGAGACAGCGAAGTCAGCGCGCCGCACCCCGAAAAGGCTTTTTCGCCCAGCGCGGTTACTCCGTCCGGCACAGTCAGCGTCAAAAGGCTCTCCCATCCTTCGAACGCCGACGCACCTATTCCGGTAAGCGAGTCGGGCAAAGACAGACTTTTTGCGCTCTTCCATCCCGAAAAAGCATAATCCGGTACGCTTAAAACGCCGTCGGGCACGATGAGAGCGTCGCTCCGTCCGTCCATAATTACCTTTTCCGCGCCCGCGACGGGATGCGAGTTGCCGCCGTCGAAAAAGGACGTGCACCACTCGGCAACTCCGTTTACGACCAGCGTCTTTGCCGTAGTTCCCGAAAAAGCGTTTCTGCCGAATGAGCGCGCCGCTTTGCCGAACGTCATCTCCCTGATGTCTCCGCACGCGGCGAAAGCCTCTTCACCTATGTCCGTCACGCAGTCGGGAACGGTCAGGTTTCTTAGGGCGTCGCAGCCGTAAAAGGCGCGGCTTTCTATCTTTTCGACGCCGCCGAGATTTATCTCCTCCAGCGCGTTACATCCCGAAAAAGCCTCTTTTTTTATGATTTTCACGCTTTTTGGCAGCGTAACGCTCTTTATTCGGTCGCTGCCTGCAAACGCACGGCTCTCCACCGCCACGACAGGCGCACCGTTGACGGCGGACGGCACGACTATGTTTTCGTCGCCGCCGGTCGCTCCCGACACGCTAAGCCCGTCCCCCACGTCGACGTATTGCAGCCCCATGGTATAGTTTTCCGTCCATTTCGCCGTCAAAACCATGTTCTCCGTGACGGGAAAACCGCAGAATATCCACTCTTCGTCGCCTATAAACCACCCCTTAAAGGTGTAATTTTCCCTCTGCGGCTCCTTAGGCGCGAGTATTTTTTCGCCCTTTTCCACCGTCAGGGAGGGCACGTCGCTGCCGCCCGCGCTGTCAAACGCAACGGTGCACGTCTCCTTTTGCCCGGCGAGACGGCCGTTTAGCAAATCGTCCAGCCACTGCTTTTCTCCGCCTTCATAGCCGAATTGTTCCGCATACAGCTCGTACGCCGATTTTCCCTCCCGCCCGTTGGTGACGGTAAATTCGAAATAGCCGCCGTCGGAAAACTGCACTCTGTAAACGTCCTTGTTGTCGTCTGACGACACCTTTGTGACGACGGGCGCCGCATAATCGGACGCGAGATTTTTGTCCGCCGCCGCGTTTTTGCCGGCCGACGCGCTGCCCGCGCAGGCGCATACCGTCGCAATTGCCGCCGCGATGAGCACTACCGCGGTGATGACGATGATTTTTTTGATGTTGCCTTTTTTCATTTTTCACTCCTCCTGTTTCCGCTTTTCGCGGTAGCAAAAAATATATCACACCCGTTTTTATCGGTCAACGGGGACAAAAACCGGAAAAGGGGAAGGTTTTTTGCGTTTTGCGCGGTAATCTTGCATTTTTCGAGCGGCGGTATTTGCAAAAATTACCGCATTTTTATTTGTTTTTGACGGCATTAAAAAAACTTCGGCTTTTTTTGCGTTTTTTGCGTAAAAATGCGCTTTTTTTGCCGATTGCCGTCGATTCTGCCGACGGTGCAGTTACTTTCGGCGCCGCCATTATATTATTTTCGCTCATCAAGCGGTTTTGCCTTGATTTTCCGCCCCGATTATGATATACTATGTTGGTATGATAAAGCGAGGCATGGATGAATCGTTATATTAAAAACTTTTTTTTATATTATATAATGCCGCTGGCCGTCATGCTGGCGATTGCGGGCATCGGTCGTCAGGCGGTTTGGTTCGCGCCGGAAGCGTATGCGGCGACAATCACCGTCTTGGTGGTTTTTATTGCGGCGCTTTATATATACTATACCGCGGCCGCACGGAAGGCAAGAAACGTAAAGCGTTCGGAAAACGTCTTGCAAAGAGACGAACGCACTTTTGAAACAGCGCAAAAAGTGCGTGAAAACGCACATTTTTATATAAATAAATTAAGAAAATATTATTATGCCGATTACCTGGAGAGGGGACTTATCTTGCTGGCTACGGCGCTTTACGTCTTTGATTTTGCGTCGCTTACAAAGATTTTCTTTGCTGCCGCGCCGGGGTTTTTCATCAATGTGCCCATCGCTCTTATATCGCTTTTCCTTGTAAAGCCCGTAACGGCCTCGTTTTTTTCCAAGGAAAAATTTTCGAAAAACGTGCTGCCCAAAGCCAAATTCCCCTATATAACCGGTCTTGCTTACGACGCGGCGCAAAAAGCAGGCTTTGCGGACGCGTACATACTGCTCTCTTCCGAAAACGGCTTGTCCGCCCAGGCTTACGACGGCAAAGTTTATTTTACGATAGGTCTTACGACGCTCAGCGCGCTCACGCGGGAAGAGCTTTACGACTCGTTTAAGATGTTTGCCTTTTTGTGCGCCGACCGGGACATGGAAATACTCTATAAGTGCGACGATATGCCCTTTAAAGACGGCCTGCCCGTAATAGACTTTAAGAAAAATCTGGTAATTACTGCCGCGCGCGTCAAAATAAAACGGCTGCTGCCGGCGGTTTATGCCGCGGTAATGCCCGTTGCGATGATGTCCGCCGCAATAAAAGCGCACGTCCGTGACAATATTCCGCGCGCGCAGCTTAAAATACAGATGTACGACCTCATGCAGTTTTCCGCCTCGTATCTTTTTCCCGAACCGTACTACCGTCCCGCCGAACCGCGCGACAACCCCTGTTCGTATGTTTGCGACGCCTTTATAAGCTGCCTGAGCGAAAAGGGCGCCGAATGGACGGAAAAACTGCTGGGCGCCGACAAACCGCGCAATTCGTTTTATCCTTCACCCAAGCAATTCATGGAAAACTGCGGCATCGAGTCGCTTAATTTCGTCATGCCGGAACAGGACGGAACTTTTTTTGAAGAAAAGCGCGCGATAATAAATCACATGAATTTTATCGTCATGAAAATCTCTTCTCTTGCGCTGGACTACGCGTCGGCGCGGCAGGTACACTTTATTATGCCGTCGCAGACAGCGGAAAACTTTGAGCTCGGCGGCGGCGTTCAGACGCTCGACTGCAACGATTTCATGACGGTACGGCACATTATAAATGCCTATTACGAACTGAGAAAGCCGCGCCAAACCGAGGAGATATGCGACTTTGTGTTAAAAAACGGCGTCTCGCCCCCCGCCTTTGTCTTTTATTTTAAAGGAAAGCTGCTTTTGGAACGCTTTGACGAACAGGGCGTAGATTTTCTTAAAACCGCCGTGGACAAAAACAACAGCTACGTCTTTGAGGCGCTCTCGCTGATAACCGAATTCTACCGTTATACCGGACAGCGTCAAAAGGCGCTCTCCTTTATGCGGGAGATTTACGACGTTGTGGAAAAAGCCACCCGCGAAAACGACGGAATGGGCGCGCCCACGCGCAGCGACGTTTTACGGCAGGCCGACATCGACAGCGATATGCTCACCAAAATACAAGCCGTCGCCGCAAAGCAAAACGCCGCTCTTATCAACATTTTCGCCTTCAAAAAACTGCCCGAGCAGCAATACCACTGCACGTTTATCGTGCTGGAATACGACAAGACGGCGGACGTCGTGGAAAAATTCGAAATTTATCAAAATATGTTTTTTTATCTGGACGAAGCAAAAAATTCCTTTTCTCTTCTGGAAAAAGAAGACATGGACCCCTTTGTCTTTGTAAATCTGCACAAAATGAAGGGAACTCTTATTTACAGCCGGGAGCACTAACATGGGTATTTGCGCCATCATTTCCGGCGGGGAACAAGCCCGCCTTACCGACATAGACAAAGCGCAGTTCGTCATCGCCTGCGACAAAGGGGCGGAGTACGCCCACCGTGCGGACATAGTGCCCGATTTGTTGGTGGGAGACTTCGACTCGCTTAATGACGCCGACTGCGTCCGGGCGAAAAAAATACTGCGTCTCCCCGCCGAAAAAAACGACACCGACACAATGTTCGCCGTAAAAGAGGCTCTTAAAGAACGCTTTTCGGAAATTTATATGTACTGCGCCGCGGGGGGACGGCCCGACCACTTTTTGGGCAACCTGCAGGCGGCGGCTTTCGCGGCGGAAAAGGGCGTAAAGACGACGATTTTTTCCGACAGCGCCACCTTTTACGTCTTTACGAACGGGAGCGTCGAGCTCGTCCGTCGGTCGGGAAAGTTTTTTTCGGTCATAGCCCTTTCCGACAGATGCGACGGCGTGTGCATTGACGGCGCGAAATATCCGCTCGATAACGCCGTCATTACCAACGACTTCCCGCTGGGCATAAGCAACGAATGGGTGCAAAACACGGTAAAAATAAGCGTAAAAAGCGGCGTTGCGGTCGTTGTTTGCGCGGAAGAATGACTTTTTTCCGTCAAAAAACGCACGATAAAAACGTGCGCTTTTTTATTTTCCGGCAGAAGACGGCTTTACCCGATAAATTTTACTTAGCCGCCGGATTTTCTTTAGGCGCGGCGTTTTTTATTGCCGTCGCACTTTCTTCGGGCGGCTTATCGAAAAATTTGCCCAGTTTGGGAATAAACGACAACCGCGTCTGTCCCGTGACAATAGCGGCGAACATGAGCGCCGCTCCCACTATGGCGACGGGACGCATCGTTTCGTTGAGCAGCAGCCATCCGAACAGCGCGCCGAAAACCGATTCGGTGGACAACAGCACTGCCGCGGCGGCGGCGTTTGCGTATTTTTGTCCGAAACTCTGCAAAAGATACGCCACTCCCGACGACATGGCGCCCAAAAACAAAATGTTCCACAGCATCTCGCCGCTTAAACTCGAAAAGGAGGGCGCTTTTTCGAATATGAGCGCCAGTATCCACGATATGGCGGCGGCAAACAAAAACTGCAGCATGGTAAGCATACAGATATCGTCCTTTTTCGTAAACACGGACAGCGCTATTATGTGCACGGCAAAGAACGCACTGCACAGCAGCGTCAGCGCGTCGCCGGTATTAAACGTAAACGACGACAAGCTCATAAGACCTATTGCGATTATGGCGACCACCGCGCATATTATGTCCAGAAGGTCCGGTTTGCGCCGAAAAAACAGCGCGCTAAGCAGCGGCACGAGCACGACGTAAAACGCCGTCAAAAACGCGCTGTTGCCGGCGGTGGTGTATTTTGCTCCTATCGTCTGGGTGAGATACGCTCCGAAGAGCAGCACGCCCACGATAAACCCGTGCAGCCACGTCTTTTTGTTTAGCTTCTTCATTTTGGGAATAAAAATCAGCGCGAGCGTGGCGGCGGCGACGGTGAATCTCAGCGCAAGCATGTATATCGGCGGAATACTGTCCAGCGACTGCTTGACAACGACAAACGCCACCCCCCATATTACGGCTGTCGACAAAAGCGCGACGGGAGCGGCTATCTTAAAAAATTTCTCCTTTTTCATAACTGTATTATTTTACCACATCGGAGGCTTTTTTGCAAGCAAAAAAACGGAAGCCCCTTTCGCTCGGCGCTCGGCGCTCCCGTCTTTGCAAATTGCGTTTTTTATTGTTGTTTACGACTTGATGAAAGTCAGGCAGCCCGCCGGTTTGCCCCCTTCCGACATAACCGTAATGCCGTTTGCCCTGCAAGTGTTTTCCTTGTTGAAAATGCAGTCGGCGGTGCAAGAGACGATGGTGTCGACGCTGTAATTCACCTTTTTAAAGTCGCCTGCCGCCTCGAAGTTGTTTTTGTTGTGCTCGGGCGTATAGCTAAGACAATCGGCGTGTTTGTCTACGTCTATGCACTTGGCACAGCAGCTGTACCCTTTGTTGTACTTACACTGTGTAAGTCCGCACTTTAAGTCTTTCATGTTGATTCCTCCGTAATGATTTTTTGCGGTGTCCGCTATATTATTTTTGCGCTATGTAAAATAAATTATTCCCTGCTTGACAAAAAAACCGCCTTGTTATATAATATATGCAAAGCACAAGGAGATAATAATTATGAAAGTTATCCTTTTGAAAGACGTAAAAGGACAGGGTAAAAAAGACGACGTTTTGGACGTCAGCGACGGTTATGCAAGAAATTTCCTTATAAAAAACGGTCTTGCCACTCCCGCCACTTCGACGCAGATAAACAGCATAAAAATCTCCCGAGCGGCGGAAGAAAAACGTAGAGCCGCCGAAAAAGCCGAGGCCGTCAAACTGGCCGCCCGTCTGGAACAGATGACGGTGACGGTGGAAATAAAAACCGGCGAAACGGGAAAACTGTTCGGCGCTCTCAACACGCAGGCAATAGCCGACGCGCTGGAAAAACAAGGCGTGTCCATAGACAAAAAGAAGATTGTTTTGTCCGACCCCATCAAGTCGGTGGGCGAATATACCATTACCGTAAAACCGTACGCCGAAGTTTCGGCAAAACTCAAAGTCGTGGTAAAACCGGCAAAATAAATATTACGGCTGCCGCTCTTCCGCTTTGAAGCAGCGGCAATTTACAACCATTATGAAATTTTTAGGAAAGAATTCTTCGCCGGAGATAAGCGCCGAGCAAAAGCGCCGCGAAAAACGCATGGCGCGGTTTTATGCCGGCAAACTCAAAAAAAGCGGCGTCACGGCGCTGTGTCTGGGCGGCGGCGGTACGCGCGGCTTTGCCCATATCGGCGCGATAAAGGCGTTTGAAGAAAACGGCATTGACTTCGATATAATAGTGGGCACCAGCGCGGGCTCTATAATAGGCTGCCTTTACGCTTACGGCATTTCGGCGCAGCGTATGCTGGAATACGGCGCGGCATTAAACGAAAAAGACATCCACAACGGCAATTTTCTCGTCCCCAACGACGCCGGAAAAATAGGGCGCATCGTCTCCGACTTTATCGGCGACGCCACCATCGAACAGGTAAACGCCGCCCGCGGAAAAAAATTCGCCTGCGTGGCGGTGGATCTCGTCACGACCAAACAGATAGTGCTCTCCTCCGGGCGCGCCGCGACCGCCGTGTCCGCGTCGTCGTGTGTTCCGCTTTTATATAAGCCGGTAGTGCTGGGCGAACTGCACCTGGTGGACGGCGGCGTTCTAAACAACATTCCGTCGGACGTATGCCGCCTGCTCGGAGCCGACAAGGTGGTCACGATAGACGTCAATCCCACCCGCTCTTCAGGCACGGACAAGACCAATTTTATCAGCGTTTTCAAGGCGGTTTTCGCCATGATGGGCGCCAACTCTTCCATAAACGGCATCATCGATTCGGACGTGCTCGTCTCTACCGATACAAGCGAATTCTCTTCGGGCAAAAAAGAGGGCTTTGCCGAAATGTACCGGCGCGGCTATCTGTCCGCAAAGGAAAAAATTCCGGACATTGTGGACATAATGTACAAATAAAATAATCCCCGTCTTCCTTTGCGAAAACGGGGCTTTTTTATGCGTTTTTTATTAAATCGACGTACATCTCCGCCAGATTTTTTATCTTTTCCGTATCGCCGCCGCTGACTGCGCCGCGGGGGACTATGCCGGACGATATGCCCAGTCCCGCCGCCCCGGCCCTTATAAAGGCCTGCGCGTTGTCGGGAGTGACGCCGCCCACCGCCAGCATTTTAAGGTGCGGTAAGGGAGCGGTCAGGTGGGAAAAATACTCGGGCGACATTGTGCCCGCCGGGAAAATTTTTATATAATCGGCGCCCGCACGATGCGCGGTCATCGCCTCGGTGGGAGTTAGCGCTCCCGGGACCGACACCAACGACAGCCTGTTGCTCTCCGCAATGACTTCGGCGTTGACGTCGGGAGATACTATTATCTGCGCTCCCGCGTCGGCGGCAAGCACTACCTGCCGGGCGGCGAGCACCGTTCCCGCTCCCACTACCATGTCGTCCGCAAAGTGCGTCTTTACGGCGTTAATCTGCCGGGCAACGGCATCGTCCGCCATGGTTCCGTCGGGGCAAAAAGTCATTTCGCACACCCTCACTCCGCCGTCGTACAACGCTTGAACGACGGGCAGAATGAGATTGTCGGGTATTTTTCTTAAAATTACTATGAGCTTATGCCGGCTTAACGCATTAAGCGCGTCTTTCTTTTCCATGTTTTCCTCCGTGAATTTCTTTGCGGCGGCAAACGTCGCTTTCTTTCCCCGCCTTAACTGTGCCGGGCTACCCCCTCCGGAAAACGGAGCGGTAGCGGCAAAATCCGCACGGGGCGGCCGAGCGTCCGTGCCTGCGCAAAACAAAATTATTGCTGTTTTATTAATTATATCCCATTTTCATCGCTTTTGTCAATTGTTTGGGAGCGCCGCCCGTATAAGCGCTCTCTTTGTAAACGCACGCCTTTTGTCGAATAAGAGCGCTCTTTTTGTAAACGCTTGACAAACGGACGTCCGCCGAGTATAATTTAGTCGTATGCACCCGTGGTGGAATTGGATACCATAAAGGCCTCCGACGCCTTCGGTTCGGGTTCGAGCCCCGACGGATGCACCAAAAACGCGCAGGATATGGTTTTTTCTATTTTTCTACTCTATATCTTGCGCCTTTTCTTTTATACAAAAAATTACCTCGAACGCATTATTTACGCTTTTTATAGCGTATAGCCGGCTTGCCGGATAAAGTTGACTCTTCTTTTGAGGCTTTAATCCGCACAGGTTGTCGCTGGACGTTTTTTTTAATGTGCGCGCCGAAAAATGTTACATTAAAGCCGGATTCAAACGCGAGGGTGTTCTGCGCGACGCCGTGCTAAACGGCGACGAGTACGCCGACGATATTTTAATGTCGATTTTGGAAGACGAGTGGCGCGAAATAAAAAATAAAAGAGATATCCGCTGACGATATCTCTTTTTTTGGAGCTCCCGGGCGGATTCGAACCGCCGACCTATTGATTACGAATCAATTGCTCTACCGGCTGAGCCACGGAAGCAAGCTAAAACTTTTTTAGCGCTTAGCTATTATAACGTATTTTTTTTGACTTGTCAACCGATTTGTGCGCTTTTTTATTTATATCCCGTCGATATAAGCAATTTTGTTTGACATTTGCCAAAATCGGTGATAGAATTATGCGTAGGCTAATAAATTTTTTTTGAGACTGATCATTCGGAGAACAGGAGTTGTCGATCGTCGTTTTTTCGGCGTAGTTACGACGACTCTTTTTTTGGAGGTAAAAATGGCAGACGTAATAATAATCGGCGGCGGAGTGACGGGCTGCGCAATTGCAAGAGAATTGTCCGGATATAATGTCGGCGTCGTCGTGTTGGAACAGGGCAACGACGTCGCAGTGGGCGCCACAAAAGCCAATTCGGGCATCGTGCACGCCGGCTTTGACGCTCATCCCGGCACAAAAAAAGCATACTACAACGTGCGCGGCGCGAAACTGCTGCCCCAAAAGGCAAAGCAGCTGGATTTTCCCTATCGCCAAAACGGCGCGTTTGTGCTTAATTTTAACGACGAAGGTGACGAAAAACTGCGCGAGCTAATGCGGCAGGGCATACAAAACGGCGTGTCCGGCCTTAAAATTCTGTCGGGCGACGAAGTGCGAGCAATGGAACCGCACGTAAACAAAAACGTGAAAAACGCGCTGTACGCTCCCACGTCGGGCATAGTCAGCCCTTACGAAATGGCGATAGCATACGCCGAAAACGCCGCTACTAACGGAGCTACGTTCCTTTTCGGACAAAAGGTCACCAAAATAAAACATTCGCCGTCCGGCTTTACGGTTGTCACCGAAAAGGGCGACCGTTACGACGCCGACGCCGTAATCAACTGCGCGGGCGTTTACAGCGACGAAATAAACAATATGTTGTGCGAAAAGAAATATCGCATCACCGCGCGTAAAGGCGAATACGAACTGCTGGACAAGGCTTACGGCTATATCACCAACGCCACTCTTTTTCAGCTGCCCACGAAAATGGGCAAGGGCGTTTTAGTGGCGCCCACCGCTCACGGCAACATAATAGTGGGGCCCACCGCCGTCGACATTGACGCAAAAGACGACGTCGACACCACGGCAAGCGGACTTTCCACCGCGTGGAAGCAGGCGCTTTTGTCCGTGGACAGTCTGCCGGGGCGCGGCATAATCACGCAGTTTGCCGGACTTAGAGCTCATTCGGACGCCGATGATTTTGTAATAGGCAGGACGGAAGTAAAGGGCTTTTACAACTGTCTGGGCGTCGAATCGCCCGGGCTCACCTCCTCCCCCGCCATTGCCGAAGATATGGCGAAATGGGTGGCGGAAGACTTACACGCGCAACCGAAAGAAAATTTTATCGCCGAACGCCGGGCCATTCCCCGTTTCTTTACGCTTACCGACAGCCAGCGCAACAGCCTTATTAAGCAAAATCCGCTGTTCGGCAACGTCGTCTGCCGCTGCGAAGTGGTGACGGAAGGCGAAATTGTAGAGGCGATACGTCGGGTGCCGGGCGCCAGGGACATGGACGGCATAAAGCGCCGTACCCGCGCCGGTATGGGCAGATGCCAGGCGGGGTTCTGCACGCCCAAAATCATGGAAATTCTCGCGCGCGAGCTGGGAATAAGCCAAAAAGAAATCACAAAGTCCGGCGGAAAAAGCTATCTTATCGAACAAGAGGAGGACAAATAAATGGTTTTTCACGATCTCGTCATTGTCGGCGGCGGTCCTGCGGGGCTTGCCGCGGCGGAAAGCGCCTTTGACGCGGGAATAAAAGACATAGTGGTGCTGGAACGCGAACAGCGTTTGGGCGGAATTCTCAACCAATGCGTGCACAACGGATTCGGCCTGCACACCTTTAACGAAGAGCTCACCGGACCGGAATACGCCCAGCGCTACATCGACAGAGTGGCTGCCCGCGGCATTGCCTGCTATCTCAATACCACGGTTATTAACGTCTCGGCCGACAAGGTGGTTACGGCGGTTTCGGCGGATAAGGGAGTAATTGCCGTTAAAGCCAAAGCGGTTATTTTGGCGTGCGGCTGCCGCGAAAGACCGCGCGGGGCCATCAACATAGCGGGCGCGCGCTGCGCCGGCATATTCTCGGCGGGAACGGCGCAAAAACTCGTCAATATGGAAGGGCTCATGCCGGGCAAAAAAGTAGTAATTCTGGGCAGCGGCGACATAGGGCTCATCATGGCGCGCCGCATGACTTTTGAAGGATGCGAAGTCAAAGCGTGCGTCGAGCTGATGCCCTATTCGTCGGGCCTTAACCGTAATATAGTGCAGTGCCTTAACGATTTTAATATTCCGCTGCTGCTGTCGCACACGGTGGTAAAGATTAACGCCCGGGACGGCAGACTTTCGGGCGTGGTCATCGCGGCGGTGGACCAAAACCGCAATCCCGTTGCCGGAACGGAAACGCCGATAGAATGCGATACTCTGCTCCTGTCGGTGGGTCTGCTGCCCGAAAACGAACTGGCAAAAGCCGCCGGCGTCGCGCTTTCTCCCGTAACGGGCGGAGCGGAAGTCGACGACGACATGATGACGGGCGTGGACGGCATTTTTGAATGCGGCAACGTACTGCACGTACACGACCTCGTCGATTTTGTCAGCAACGAAAGCGCTCTTGCCGGAAAAAAAGCCGCCGAATACATTGCGGGCGGAGCGGCGAAAAGGGGCGAATGCATTAGCTTTTCCACCTTTGGCGGCGTAAGATACGTTGTGCCGCAAAAACTCAGACGTGATGAAAGCGACGGCGAATTGTCCCTTAAAATGCGCGTCTCGTCGGTGATGAAAAACGTGCGGCTGGAAGTTGTGGCCGACGGACAGACCATTCTGTCCCGTCCGCGCCGAATAGTCGCTCCGGGCGAAATGGAAGTGCTCTCTCTAAACGCTCAGCAGGCGGCCGCGCTGCGACGCGCAAACAACATCTCGGTGGGTCTTACAGGAGGTGAAAACCATGACTGAACTCATTTGTATTTGCTGCCCCATGGGGTGCAGAATGACTGTTGAAAAAACGGCGGACGGGTTTTCCGTCGAAGGCAATTCCTGCCCGCGCGGCAAAAAGTACGCGATAGAGGAAATGACCGCTCCCGTAAGAACAGTCACGTCGTCCGTAGGAATTTTGGGCGGCGACTGCGCCATGCTGTCGGTAAAAACCGATAAACCCATTGCAAAAGAACTTGTTTTCCGCAGTCTTCAGGAAATAAAAGGCCTTACGGTAAACGCGCCCAAAGAAATCGGCGATATCATCGCAAAAAACGTCGCCGGTACCGACGTGAACTTTATTGCCACACGCAAAGTCGAAAAAATTTAACGCCTGTTTTTGACAGAAAAAAGCCGCAGGACTAATATGCTCTGCGGTTTTTTTGCTTTTTATTGTTTCTGCGGAATTTTATAAACTTTATTTATCGGGCGACGGCGGTTTTGACCGTCTTTTTTATTCTGCCCGGTTTTCGCTGCTGAGTATGCGCGACAGAAAAGCCTTCGTACGTTCTTTTTGAGGATGAACGAAAATATCTTCGGCGGTGCCTTCCTCTTCTATTACGCCGTTGTCCATAAACACGACTTTGGAGGCAATATCGCGCGCAAACGCCATTTCGTGCGTCACCACTATCATCGTAAGTCCTGTTTTGGCGAGCGAAGTCATGACCGACAGCACTTCTCCCACCATTTCGGGGTCAAGCGCGCTGGTGGGTTCGTCAAACAGCAGGACTTCGGGATGCATGGCAAGCGCCCGCGCTATTGCGACGCGCTGTTTTTGTCCTCCCGAAAGCTGGGCGGGGCGGGCGTTGATATATTTGTCCATGCCCACCAGCTGTAAGTATTTCATTGCCTTTTCCTTGGCCTCTTCCTTGCTGTTTTTGAGCACCGAACGCGGCCCTATATAGCAGTTTTGCAATACCGTCATATTGTTAAACAAATTAAACGACTGAAAGACCATTCCCACTTTCTGACGGTATTTGCTGGGTTTTTTGGCGTTTACTATGTTTTCGCCGTCCACCCATATTTCTCCCGACGTCGGGTGTTCGAACAAATTTATGCACCGCAAAAGCGTGCTTTTTCCGCTGCCCGACGGGCCTATTATACACGTTACGTCGCCGCGGTTGACGGTAAAATTTATGTCGGTAAGCACTTCGTGTTCGCCGAAAACTTTTTTAAGGTGCTTTATTTCGATAATCTTTTCGCCGCTCATTTTTCGGACCCTCCGCTGACGCTTTCTTCTCTTACGTAAGACGCGGCGTCCATATTTTGCGACCCCAGCATCACATAATTCTTATTGCCGTCCATCTTCTTTTCGATAAAGCGCAGTATTCTCGTGACGGTGAAGGTAAGCACAAAGTAAATCGCCGCCGCCAGCAAAAAGGTGGAAAATGCATCGAAATTGCTGTTGAAAATGTCTTGTGCCTGAAAATACAGTTCGGTAAAGCCGATGACGTTTAGCACCGACGTATCCTTGATGTTGATGACGAACTCGTTGGAGACCGACGGCAGAATGTTGCGGAGCGCCTGCGGCAGCACAACGCGGAACATGGTCTTTGCGTGCGTCATGCCTATTGCCGCCGCGCCCTCGAACTGCCCTTTATCGACGGATATTATTCCGCCGCGCACAATTTCCGCCATATAGGCGCCGGTGTTTATCGAAACAATGAGAATTCCCGAAAAGACGACGTCCAGCGTCTGCCCGCCGTTAAACATGGCAAAGCCCCAGAATATTACCATCGCCTGCACCATCATGGGGGTGCCGCGGAAAACTTCGATATACGCCGCGAGTATCCAGTCGCTTATCTTTTTAAGCCAAAACAACACCTTGTTTTTTGGCGACGGCATCGTGCGCCAAACGCCTATCAAAACGCCTATTATAAGACCTATGACCGTGCTTACGAGCGAAACCAACAGCGTATATCCCACGCCCTCAAGAATCCATTCGTGATATTCGATGAGAATATCCCACATTTTAACAAATATATTCATATGTTTTCAAAAAACGTTACTGTACGTTTTCGCCCGTGGCGAGACGAATGGCGTTTTTCATCATTTCGTCGCGTTCGGCGGCGGAAATTTTGGCGAGCGCGGCGTTGATCTGACCGGTGACGTCGCTGCCTTTCTTGACGCCCACGGCTATCTGAACGTCTTCGGGCGAGATGTTCTGAAAGCCGGTATCGTTGTTGACGAGAGGAATGTATTTAAGACCGTCGACGGACGCGCAGTCGGCAATGGCGCCGGGCTGTTCGGCAATGTAGCCGTCGATGGCGCCGGTGCTGAGAGCCATGGTCATCATCGGGAAGGTATCCATGGGCGTGCCGCGGTTGATACCGTAATCGGCGGCCTGTTCCTGCAGCGCTTTATCGTGGAAAGTGCCCATCTGCGCGACGAGAGTGGCGCCGCTGAAATCGGCAAGCGAAGTCGCGTCGGCGTATTCGCCGTCTTCACGAACCACTACAACGAGGTTGCTTTCGTAATAAGCGTCGGAAAAATCGATGGATTCGCGTCTTTCGGCGGTGGGGCTCATGCCGGCGATTATGAAATCCAGCGTCCCCGCCTGCACGGCGTTGATGAGCGAATTAAATTCGTACTTCATTATTACAAGTTCTTTTCCAAGTTCTTCGGCAATGCGCTTTGCTATCATGACGTCGTAACCGTTGGCATAACCGTTGGCGTTGGAAATCTTGACCGCGCCGTTCGAGCCGTCGGTCTGGGTGTAGTTGAAGGGAATATATCCGCACTCCATACCGACGTACAGTTTGTTTTCGTCCTTTTTGTTGGTGCACGCCGAAAACGCAAACGCGGACAGCGCCGTCATGGCGCAAAAAACCGTAAGCAACACGATTTTCAGAACTTTTTTCATTTTTATGCTTCTCCTTACAAAAAAATATTTTCCGCAAATCCGCTCGGGGAAGTTTACGGAAAACAATAAAAAGCAATCTGAAAAAAGACCTCAATAGCTCTCCGCAAGAAATCCCTTGCGACAGTCTGCAACGTATTCCGCTGCAACCCAACAAACACTTTCTCGGACAGAAAACATTCGTTTCGGCGAATCTTCCTTTCGCTGCGTCCTTCATTCCGTTGCGTCCGCAGGTACTGATAAGCTTCGCGCCTCTATGTGATTTGTAGTTATATTTTAGCAACACGATTGCGCTTTGTCAACTGTTTTTTATGTTTTTTTTTCATGTTTTTTAAAATTCGCCGATTTTTGCGCCTTTTCTTGCTCCTGAGAGCCGCCGGAAGAAGTCTCTTTTGCGCCTTTTTACGGACAAGGCGGCTTTTTTTGCACAAAAAAAGCGACAACGGATGCCGCTTGTTTTCTATCGTTGTTTTTTATCCTTTTTTTGCTTCGCTTCGGGCGAAAACCCGCAAAAAGACGACTTTTTATTTTACATCATGCGTACCGGCAGCACCAGATACAAAAGATCTTCCGTTCCCTCGGTGGGAGTGACTATGCACGGCTGCACGGCGTCGTTGAAGGAAATGGTGACGCATTCGCCGCCTATATACTTAATAAGTTCGGTAAAATAGCGCGCGTTGAAGGCAATGGTCAAATCTTTTCCTTCCAGCTTGATGTCCAGGTGCTCGTCCACTCGTCCCGCCTCGCTGTCGGAGGTGATGTCCATCATATTTTCGTGCATATCGAATTTGACGAGATTGTTGCGGTCGGAGCGCGTGAGCAGAATAGCTCGTTCGAGACTGGCGGAAAAGGCGTCCTTTGCCAGCGTTGCGCGCGTTTCAAAGCGCTGGGGTATTATCTGGCGGTAATTTATATATGAGCCTTCCAGCAGGCGGCTCGTGACGCAGGTGTGCTGAAAATCGACGGCGAGATAGTTTTTTTGCAGCGCCACCGTGACGGGCTGTTCGTCGTCCTCGATGAGTCGCGCTATTTCGTTGAGACTGCGCGCGGGAACAACGGCGGTCATGTTGCCGTCGCTGCTTTCCACGTTTTTTACGCAGCGTGCGAGACGGTATCCGTCCGTCGCAACGGCGGTGACGGTGTTACCTTCAAGGTCCAGCGATACGCCCTTTAATATGGGGCGCGACTCGTCGGTCGACACGCAAAACGACACTTTATTTATCAAATCGCGCAGATTTTTGCCCAGAAAAGTAAAATATTTGGCGTCATCCAATTTTTTTATGACGGGATATTCGTCCTCGGGCAGACAGTTGAATTCGCTTTCGCAGCCGCGATAACGCATTTTCATTTTTTTGTCTTCGAAAAGACTGAGTTCCACTCTTTCGGCGTCGATTTTTTTGACGAATTCGGCAAACAGTCTGCCCGGCACTACGACGGCTCCTTCCGCACGCACTTCCGCGGCGATTACCTTTTCTATTGCCAGCTCCATGTCGGTGGCGGTGAGCTTAATGCCGCCGTCCACGGTTTCTATCTTTATGCCTTCGAGAATGGGGCTGACGGTTTTTGCGCCCACCGCTTTAATTACTTTGTTTACCGCCTCCGATAAATCGTAACCGTTGCAAATAATCTTCATAAGTCTACCTCTTTTGCCAAAAACGCTGTGTATTAGTGCCCGCAAACCGGATCGCAGCACATCGTATATATTATACAATGCCTGCCGTAAAAAGTCAATGCTTTACGCCCCCGGTCGCCTTTTTTGTTTGGGATAAGGAGCTTGTAAGACGATAGCTGTCCGCAATGAGCGCCATTATGTCCTCGTCGCGGTTTTTTCCGTCCAGCAAAATGCCCAGCCAATGCTGTTTGTTCATGTGGTATGCGGGTATGACCGAGGGCAGAATTTCGCAAAGCAGCGGCACTGCGCCCGTCGGCACTTTGACGTTTATGTTGACGACTCCGCCGCGTTCGAAAATAAACGCGAAACATTTTCCGCCCCTCCCGTGTCTCATCGCCGCCCATTCGAAGTCGCCGAAGGGATACTCTGTAACCGCCCTGTCAAAACCCATGCAAGCGGCAATGGCGTCCTGTTTTGTGCGCATATTATTCTTCCACTACCTTGCTGCCGCAGAACTTTTTGACCGATTCTATGGCCGAAGAACACGCCGCCACGGTATCGTAACTTTCTCCCACGCAAATAGTGCTCTTTTGCATATTGCGCAGCTTGTAATAAAATTTGCCGTTTTTGTCGCGGTCTATCACAAAATTGTTGTTGCGCGCGTTTTTCTGTACGTTTTCGACCGCCTTTTGCGCCTGAGCGAGCGTCGAAACCGCCTCGGTGGACAACATAAGCACACCGTTGGACGCATAGAGCTTTGCCGTGAATTTGCCGCCTTCCCGCGTGATTTTCCACTTTCCGCCGTTGTTGGGCTTAAACTCGCCGGCGGCGGGTTCGTATTTTATGTACTGCTCGTCTTCCGTTATTTCGTCGGATACGGGCGACTTGGCGGCTATTATGCGAATGCGTTCGACAGCGCTTTCGCAGGCGGCGCGGGACTGATAAATTTCGCCCACGCACAAGAGTTTGTTGCCCGCCGTTTTGAGCTTAAAATAAAAGTTGCCGCGCTTGTCTTCGTAAATGACGAATTTCCCGGCGGTTATGTTTTTTATTATCGTGTCTATGCCGGTGCGGGCGGAATCTTCGGACGCATATATTTCGCTGGTGAGCATGGTTTCGCCGTTGTTGGCTTTAAGGACGGATATGTACTCGTTTTTGTCCTTCTTTTCTATCTGCCACCTGCCGGCGCGCGCCGACGCCTGAGCCTTTAACAGCTCGCGTTCCTTTTTGCTAAGGGGCGGCTTTTTTTCGGCTTTCTCCTCAGCCGCCTTCTCTGCCGCCGCCTTCTCCGCAGCCGCTTTTTCTGCCGCTGCTTTCTCTGCCGCCGCCTTTTCCGCTGCTGCCTTCTCCGCCGCCGCTTTCTCTGCCGCTGCTTTCTCTGCCGCTGCCTTTTCCGCCGCCGCTTTCTCTGCAGCCACCTTCTCCGCCGCCGCTTTCTCCGCCGCCGCTTTCTCTGCCGCTGCTTTTTCCGCCGCCGCTTTCTCCTCCAGTTTTTTCTTAGCGGCGATTTCCGCCTGAACGCGCTTTTGCTCGTCCTCCCTTATTTTTTCCTCGTGCTTTTTTCGTCCTTTTTTAGTCAGCCACCAAAACATATCATTCCTCCCGTTGACAAACACAAATATCTTTTATTCTATTTTACTACTATTTGCGCAAAAATGCAATTATTTTGTAATAAATTGCCGATTTTTTTCGCAAATGATAGTCTTCCGCGCATTAGCCGCGCCGCTTTTTTATATAAGCCGCCTATAAGCCGCCGCGCCGTCGGAGGTTCCGCGTTTTTTTTCGGCGCCGGACGGACAGCATTTTGCTCTTGCTTTTTTGACTGTGTGTCTTGTTTTTTTGATCTGTATGGTATAATAGTAGTAATTCCGATAAAAACACGAATACAAAGCCGCGGACGCCGCCGCAAAAAAGGCGGAATAGGTCTTTATTTCGGCGGAAAATTTGCTTATCCGACAAAAAAGCACGCCCTTGCGGCATAAAAAACAAAGCAACTGACGCTGATTGTCGTCTCACGAGGAACAAAACATGAAAATTATTAAGAAAACCTTATTTGTTTTCCTGTCCGCCGCGCCGATTTCTTTCTGCGCCGTTTTTTGTTGCTGCTCGTTAAAAGAGCAAAACGGCGGCGACGCCAACGTGTATATCGACGGGCCGGGCAACATTTCCGCCGACTTTACGGCAAGGGGCAATATATCGCTGTATGTCGACAAAACGCCGGGCTTTAACGACAGCGACGTTACAAAGTGTTTCGACGACGTAAAAGCGCATTATGACGCGCTTAACGAAAAAACGCCTGTGTCTGCGCCCGTCGCGATAGTTATTCTCTCGGACGAAAATATTTTAAGCCGATATGTTTTGGCGGAAAAGGGCGGCGCCGTATTAAACGACGGGTGGATTATTTGCTCGCTAAGCGGCTTTGAAAATAAAGGTTATCTTCCAGCTCTTGCCGGCGCCTGCTTGAACACGACGGAAAGCCGGAAATAGACGGCCGCCGCCGATTATTTCTTCAAAACGCCAAACAGCAGCGACCTTTCGGCGCTTAAAGATTATTACGAAGACAAAAACCATCATCTTGCTTTGACTCTCTTCGAGGGATATTTCTGTAAAGCCTTTGCCTCCGAAAACGACATCGGCATTGCCGTCAAAACGGCGGTATGCTTTGGCAGATATATTATCGACAATTATGGCATAAGCGCCCTTTGTAACGCGTCTTTAACCGACTATCGCGGCGAATGGCTGGCGGCGCTCGGAATAAAAACCCCGTTTACGATTGAGTATGACTTGTCGTGGCTAAACGGCGCCCGTTATTCGGTAAAATTTTTTAGTTATCCGCTGGTAATAGAGACGGCGGACAGAGTTGTTTATCCGGACAGCGTCAAAACCGACCGTGAGAGTTCTTCGTTTTATACGCCCGAGCGGTTTTGCGGCATTTGTCGGAAGGCATACGGGGAACGGAGCAAATAATGCGCTATTTGTCCTCCGCCGTAAAAGACGCCGGGCTTATTAAAGAACTTGAAGGCAATATCCGGGCAAAAACGCAATATTATATTTCCGAAAACATTTCTTCTTCCGAAGCCGACGTAAACGGCAGAAAAGTTTTTCTGTCCGATCCGAGTGAATTCGTGCACGAGACCATGCACATTCTGACCGCTTGACGAAAATACGGCGGAAGGGGCATATCTGGCGGAAGGCGTTGCCGAATTTTTATCCCGCGAGATTTGCGAAATTCCGAGCGACATAATTTACAGAATGTATTACTCTTTTATCGACGACGCGCCGCTTTACGGCAGCATGAAGGATTTCGTGTATGACGTAAAAACGCAGTTTTTCGGCCTCGGCGGAACTTTTGCCGACTTCGACTCCTTTAAGTTTTATCTTTTGGAGCAAGCCGTTGCCCGAACGACGTTGTCAAAGCCGCGCTACAAACTCAGCATTGACTTTGCTTACGCCACCATGAGTATAAACGATGTGCGCCGCTTTCCCGCGGACTTTCCGGGCAACGACCTTACTTATCCCGAGGCATATTTGTTTGTCAGATACTTGATTGATAACTACGGAATTGATAAGGTTTTGGCATGCTGTTTAAACTACGATTTTGAAATGTTTTTTAATCAAATGTTCGATGAAGCGTTTGTTCTTTTTGTGTCGTCTTTGTAATTTAGTTAAAAAACTTTTTTAGCTGCGACTTTGCGCCTTTTTTTGACAGTCTGTCGCGGCAGCCTGACCGGACGGTGTGTTTTTTGCCCAACACCGTGGCGGAGGAAACGCCGAAACCGTGTTTTCCGGTATCGGCGATTAGACGCTTTTTAATATGTCGCCCGCATTCGTACAGCGAAGATGGCCTTTTGCCGTCATTTTTTGTTATTTTCTGCAAAATACGGCCGCAAAATCTGTTTTATGACTGCAAACCTGGTTTTTATCTTGCCGCCTTAACGCCGATGTTCGCTTTATATGTTTCTGTGCAAATACGCCAAAGCGCGGACTTTTGTGCCGCAGGCAAAACGGTGCTGACTTTATTTGCATTTCCCGGCGCAAATACGCCAAAGCGCACGTTTTTCTGCGTTAGGCGCGGGCTTTTCGTCATGCTAAACGCGAATCCGCGGGAATATATTTTAATATATCATGAATGCAATTTGATATAGCAAAAAAAGTAGACGCTGTTCTCTTACGGGAGGAGCAATTTTTTTAAATCGGCACAAAAGACGCTTTTTTGTTGCGAAAGGAAAGGGGCTTTTTTTTATTGCGGCATATCAAGCGCCCGCTTTGTCTCGTCCGCAAATAAAGAAGACGCAATCTTAACTTTTACTGCGGAAGGCGCTAAACATAAAATCAGCGCTCGCATTAAAGCCGGCAGATAAAGATCTTGACGGCACGGCGGCAAATAATTTTCCGTAAAGGAGCGCACGGCATAATGCCTCGTTTTTTTCGGAATTAATACGGGTTTTTACCCTCTTTTCTGTACGAAAATTTTTCGTACTAAACGAAAATTTTTCGTATTTCTGCAAAAACGTTGTTTTTTAGGCTCATTTTACTAAAAAATTGCCGTTTTTTAGACGCGACGCATAAAAGCAAATTATCGCTCGAAGAGACGTTTTACGAAATTTATTCGTAAAATTTTTAGTATATTTATTGTTTTTTTTTGCGCTCCGGCTTGCAGTAAATCGCTAAAACTTTACTTTACCGTCAAAAGTAACTTCTGCCCGGTATTCATGGCAACATATATTTCGGTCGCTAAATTTGCAAAAAACATGCTGTTTTTCGTTGTTTTTTGGCCGATTTTTCAAAAAACGCGCCGCGCCCCAAAAAATCACGTCCGTTTCTTTAGGTGTTTTGTCCGACGTTTTTTAAATTTAAAAGAATTCTATTGTAAATAATTATGCATTTTATCAAAATTTCTTTAAGCGATTAATTCTGCTTGTTTTTAATACGAAATATTCTCGTATTCTGGAAAAATGTTTATTTTTACTGTATTTTATTATTATTTTTGGGATATTTTATGCCTTTTCGATGAGCGTAATGCGTCTTAATTTTTATGCAATACGAAAATTTATCGTATATTATTAGCGTTATGTCTCGCATAAAAGGGAAATATTCATGCTTTCTGAATATTATTCACAAATATTCGCTTTGCTTTCATCGCCCGGGCCGTCGTTTATCAAAAGCTACGGACTCTATCCCGTGAGCATTTCCTATAAAATTCACGCCGTTTTTATATTGAAAAATTCCGGTCGGCGCGGCTTAGGTGCTGCCAAAAACTGCTCGAAAATAGCATTGTGAAGTATTCAAAAAAGAGCTTTACGGGTTTTAATTAGCGGCTTAGTTTTCAGGCGTTCGGTTTGACAAGACGGCGCGGTTTTTCCATAACGGTTGTTTTCTCTCGTCGACTTGTTTTGGCGGCAGTTTAGCATCAACAATATTCACCAATAAGCCGAAATAGCGCCGATGTAGCTACGATGTAGCTACGATGTAGCACTGCCAGATTGCGTTTTTTTGCAGCAAAAAGCAAGAATTGTGATCGGCAAGCCGCCTATAACGCCTATTTTAGCGCAAAAAGTAAGCCGCGGAAAGAAATATATTGTATAATTCTGCAAATGCAATATATTTTATTTGGCTTATTGATATATTTTATTTAGCTTATATAATATGCGTGCTATTCGTCCCTATAAACAGAAAACACAAAAAAGGAATAAAATTATAACATAAAAATAAAATTATCTTATACCATGAGTAAATATTTTATTTAGCGGTTATAAAAATTTGATTTTTTAATGATTTGTTCTATATTGATTAAATTCATTGTAATACATATTTCTTATATATTATTCCGTAATCTCGCGATTAAATACCTTTATTAAGACTGATCCAACCGACAATTTATATATTTTTTAATATATTTTATATATAATATATTTTTTTCTAGCGCAAGTTATACACGATTGTGGATAAATCGCGATAAACAGTGCATATCTCAAAGTGACTTAACTTTATCCACATATTAATATATGCTTTCATTTGTTTTTATGACATCTACAATATTGCACTACTGGTTTATCATTAGTTTAATCTTTATACTTGCAATGTGGTGTACTTATCCACACATGTATATAACTTTGTGGATAAGTGTATTTTCCTGATGAACTTTTTATGACAGATTTTCAAACGTAATATTATACATTTTGCGTTATGCCCTTATAAAGCGTCACATTAGCGTTTCCACAACAGAGATGACTATCGCCAGTCAATTTGATAGCGCAAAGATATATATGTTTATTTTCTCTATTTTACTTGTTATTTCTGTTTAAGTAAAATTACACATATTAACGTTTAGACAGCAAGCATATCCCGTGTTTAGCTTAATTGATTGTTTCACGTGGAACATTCTTTACATTGTAAATATCACTAATTATCTAAGTTATGATTTCATAACTATTTTTGTTTTAAATGAGTAATCGTTCGTCCTATTTTTATATACAATTTATTTATATTTGACTATAATTACTGCTTGAATATTTTTACTAGATTTTGTAGAAATCTATTCCTAAATATGTTTCACGTGAAACATATTTCTGTATAAAAATGGGAGTGTTTCACGTGAAACACTCCCAAAAACACATATTAAATAGGCTATCGATTGATTATTTTTCCAAAGAACTCAAAATAGAACTGATTCTGTCGAGATCATCGCGATTATAATAATCAATATAAATACGCCCTTTGTTATCGTTGCCCAACACGGTAACTTTTGTGGCAAAAACACGCTGCATTCTGTTTACCATATCTTTTAACTCGATACTTTGTTGCGGAGCAACGGTTTTTTGCTGCGGCATAACGGCCTTTTTGACAATTTTTTCAAAGTCACGCACAGAAAGCGCGCGTTTTATCGCCTCGGTCGCAAGCTGATACTGTAACGCAGGATCTTGAACAACTACCAAACAACGCGCGTGGCCAGCGGAAAGCTGGTTTTTTTCCACGAGGTCGATGACAGACGGAGAAAGAGTAAGCAAACGCAAACTATTTGCAACTGCCGGGCGGCTTTTTCCTATCCTGTCGGCTACTTGTTCCTGCGTATAGTTGTATTCCGTCATTAGTTGCTTAATTGCTCGAGCGGTTTCGATAGGATTTAGGTCCTCGCGCTGCAAGTTGTCAATTAAAGAAATCTCTTTGATTTGAAGCGGAGTGTAGTCTCTCACAATCGCCGGAACAGTAAGAAGTCCGGCGCGTTTAGCAGCACGCCATCTTCTTTCGCCGGCAATAATCATATATTTACCGCCATCGCTTTTTACAAGAATAAGCGGCGATATAATTCCGTGAAGCCGAATACTGTTTGTCAATTCCATCAACGCATTTTCATCAAATATTTTACGCGGTTGATTGACATTCGGCTCAATCAATGAAATATTTATTTCCGTCGGTTGATCCAAAACTTCAGAAGGGGCAGCCTTTTCCTCGGCAGTAGAAAACAAATCATACTCCTGTTCGGAATCGGATAATAATGCGCCCAAACCTCTTCCAAGCCCTTTTTTCATACTTAAAAACCTCCGTATTATAGTTATGATTTCATAACTATTTTTAACAATCAAAATAAATTACAGTTTTCTTATAATCAGATTAAAAATCCGCTATTTTCGCGGATCATTTGTAAGACCCAATAGATAATCGGCCGAAGTGCGAAAAAGTTTGGCCATACGCACGATATTTTCGGCATCGGGATAACTTTTCCCCAACTCCCAAAGCGATATCGTATCTTGGGTTGTCCGCATTAAATTTGCCAGATTGCTTTGCGTTAAATTGTTTTTTTTGCGGAATTCCTTGATTCTGGGACCCATTTCCAGCATTTGACGCCTCCGAACACCTATATTAACGATATTATACGATATTTTTTCGTAAAATGCAACTGTTTTTATTTATTTTTGACTTAAAAAGCAAATAAATTTTTACGGCTCTATAAAAAATTTGGACATTTTTGCAAAAAACAAAAAGAATTTTTTTCCCACAATTAACATCCGGCTTTAATGTCCGAATTGCGCAAAAGCAACAAAGTTTTTTCTGTCGCTTTACTGCCGACATGCAAAAATTTAGCAATAACGACATATTTTTAGCGGCATCTACAAAAAACAAGCGCTTATTTCTATTTTTGCCGGGACTAAAAATGCAAAACGTTCTTTTTTTCCTACAGAACGAGATAGCGCGACCGCAAAAGGACACAAATAAAGCAAAGACCGCCCCTGTCTAACGGCATAAAAAGAGTAAAACCCGTTTTTTTGCCCGTCTCTTTAATGCAAAAATTGCGCCGTACGCGACGCGGTTTTTGACAGAAGGCACAAGAAAACTTCTTGATATAGAAGAAAACCAACACAAAATATAGCGGCCAGACGGCGACAACTAAGCCTTATTTCCTACTCAAAAAAAAGACCGACCGGCGACAATTGCTAAGCCTTTTTCTCCGCATAAAACGCCCGAAACTATTACGTCTCTAAACGCCCGCCGATAAAAATTTTCCTGGATCACGGAGAAAATGTCGCGTAAAAAAGCCGACCTTATCGTCAAAAACAGACCTTTTGCAAGCAGCTAAAACGCGGGAGTTTTTTGGCGCATAATGGTAAAATCGAATTTTTTGTGTAAAATTATACGAATTTTTCTCGTATTTATAATAAATTCGGACGAATTTTTACCGCAATAAAACAAATTTTAACAATCAAAAAACAGCAAAAAACAGCATTTTTGCCGTGGTTTTGCATGATTTTTTGCATTTTACGAATATTCTTCGTTCAGTACGAAAATTTTTCGTATGATTTTGACCGGCAAAAAAATCGCTGTTTTGGGTCATTTTTGTTAAGTTTTTGAACAAAATCAGCCGTCTATGCAAATTTTAGCGACGATTATACGAATATATTTCGTAATTATGCCATTATTGCGTGATTTTCTGCTCTCGGCGCATATTTTCGCTTTTGCGACGTCGCGCTTGACGCAATTACGTTTAGTTGTAAGCCTGAGCGTATCGGGCACGCAAATATATCTTTCGAACAAAAAAGCCGACGGCTTTTCTCCTTGTCCCGAAGGCCGAAAACATAAAAGGCACAGCTTTTCGCGCTTGCTATGCGGGCAAAAAAACGCCGTGCCGGCAGATAAAAAAGGCTCGCCCGAAGAATATAAAAATTCAAAGAATATAAAAAACCCGTGCTTTACTAAACGCCCGCCCCCCGGAAAAAAACAGACAAACACTGCGCGTTTCTTTTTTAGCGCAACTATATTTTCTGCCGATCGCACCGTCTCTACCTGCAAAGAATAATAAAAACGCTTTTCGCGGCATGCTGACCGGCAAAAGAAAAGAACTTCTTTCCAGTAGTGACTATTTTCGGCGCAGCTTGTATAGAAAAATCTGCCGAACAGGCAAACGCCTTGCTTTTGTAAAACAGACGCTCTTTACGAGAGGCGTTTTTTATACAACCGGCGATAAGGAGAATATTAAAAATAGGACAAATTTGCTTTTTTGCATCCGGTTACGAACTTTGCCGATAAAAAGGGCGCGCATTTACGTTCCGCCGAAAAATTTTACCTTTTCAAGCGGCGTTTAACCGCAAAAATGAGACTTTTATAAAAATTCAAAGCGGGCTTTCCGTTGTATGCGGAAAACTTATTGTTTGTAGCGTGCGGATGACGTCCGGCGCAATTTTCGCTGACGCTTAAACTCGGCTCATTTTGCCCAACATAAAAATCGCGCGTTATTTTGCTTGTATAAATAGTTAAACATGAATTTTTGTGCCATACCTTGGGCCGCTATCCGCGCGCAATGACGAAAATATAAGAATTTTTGATAATTTACATTCACCGCGACATAAAAACAAAAAATTCGCTCGAGCGGAGCAAAAGCAGCGGCCGTCTTCGTAATGTTCTGCTTTTTAATAAAGACAACCGCACCGGAAAAACAAAATAGCCGCAGTAGCCAGCACTGCGCTCCTTAAAATAAATCGCCGTAAATGCTCATAAGCCGCTCTTTTTTAATAAAATCACTCAATACGGGCGCGAAATCACGCTTTTTAATAAAAACACCGCTTTTATTAAAGACGACGCGCATAAATAAAACTTTGCAAAAGAAAAAATTATTTAAAAGCCGCACGTTTTGCCATAAGTTTTGACAATAGGCCTACCATAACAAGCTAAAACGTTATTTGACGGCAAAAAACCGCGTTTATTTCGCTTTTATTAACTTTATGATGTAAAAACCTATCATTCCGTTTGGCGCCAAAAAAGACCGAAAAAACAATTTGCAGGCCTTATTCTTAATATAGGGCCACGCCTGTGCCGCGCTTTCTCCATGCGGGCGCCCGTAATCGCGCCGTAAATCGAAAAAAATTTTGCCGCCTACACATTATTATCGTTGTATAAAGCGCTTTTTTAGAGCCGAATTTTCGGTGCAAAATACACTGCTTTTTGCCTGTAAAAACCGCTTTTCCAAGAACTGAAAACGCTTTTTTAAGGCGGATCAACTGCTTTATTTTTTGCGATCGCTCCAAAACGCGGGAAGAAAGACGGCGGCGCTACGCCTATGACAAAAAGAAAAAAAGAAGAAAAACGACGGCGGCTTTTTTATTTTTCACGGCGGAAATAGATTTTTGGAGCAAAATACGTCGTTTTGCATACGATAATTTCTCGTATAGCACGAAAAAACTTCGTATTTTTGTCTTATTTCTTTAATTTTACCGTAAAATACGTTGTTTTTGCCGTTTTTTTCGTAATTCTAAATAAAAAACGCGTGCTTGATTTTTCATCTATAACAGGCCGAAATTTAATAAATACGATATATTTTCGTAATTATTCGCATAAAAAATACCTTTTTTTTGACCGGAGCGCAAAAAATTTTTGTACTTTTAACTAAAATTCCGCCGGCAAAAAGACAATCGTTCTCTATAAAACAAAAAGCGGTATCATCGTTCTCCGCATAATAAGCGCGGCGGCTTTAAGACAAAACGGCGATTGCCTATGCCGCCGAAAAACAAGACGGCGCGGCAGAAAAAGGCGCTGTTTTATACTTTATACGTCAGCTTTCAGATATGGGTTATTTTATGCTTTATACGTCACTATTGACATGTTTTCGCAAGCCTTTGTTTTTATAAGTCCTCGCCATAAAACCGTTAGCTCCTGCGGCAAAATAAAATAAGACGCGGCGAAGGATACGTCTCCCGGGGCTTTATGGTTTTCCGCCCGACGAATGAGCCTAAAAGCTGCCGGCTTTTTTAGTTGCAATTCGTTCTCGGCATATAAAATCATCCGCCCGGCGAATCGGCATTTTACGGGCGCATATTCGTTGTATTTTATATGTTACGTAATGCGTTTACTTTTCTTAAAAACTGCCTTTTGTCAAGCTTTTATAAATTGCCTTTTTTGTAAGCAACTTATGCTTTGCTTTTTTCGTCGCTTTGTGCTATACTGTCTGCGGCGGCACGATATAAAAAAGCACCGAATATAAAAAATCGAAAATTCTTCTTGCCCTCGTTTATAAAGACATAAGCGGTTTTTCGGCGTTGGACTGATAAAGAAAAAATAAAGCCGGCGCGCGGCTGCAAAAAATACAATAAGGCAGCGACGAACGGATAAAAGTCGTTGTGATTTAATGTAAAACCTATATTAAGGCAGGTGATTAAATGATTGGACCGGACAAAAACAAAATACATCCGAATCCCGACCTTCCCGGCGTTTGCTTTATCAAGAATGTGGTAAAGAATCCGAACATCGTTATCGGCGACTATACCTATTATGACGATTATGAAACAAACGGCGAGGACTTTGAAAAACACGTTACCCATTTTTATCCGTTCATAGGCGACAAATTGATCATCGGCAAGTTTTGCGCCATTGCCAAAGGCGTCAAGTTTATAATGAACGGCGCCAATCACAGAATGGACGGAATCACGACTTACCCGTTTAATATCATGGGAAACGGCTGGGAAAAAGTTACGCCGGCGCTTAGCGATCTTCCGTTAAAGGGAGACACGGTCATCGGAAACGATGTCTGGATAGGCGAAAACGTCACTTTCCTGCCGGGAGTTCACATTGGCGACGGCGCCATAATCGGGGCGTGTTCCGTAGTTGCCAAATCTATTCCGCCGTATTCGATAGCGGTCGGAAATCCGTGTAAAACGGTAAAGAAAAGATTCGACGATAAGACTATTGAAAGGCTTCTCGAATTGAAGTGGTGGGACTGGGACGAAAAAAAGATATTCGATAATCTCGAGGCTTTGGTATCAGGAAAAACGGACGCGTTAAAATAGGGCATATTTTTTGCCGAGGACTTTTAATAAGTCCTTTTTTATTTGAATTTATAAAATTACTTTTAATAACTGGATTTTACTTCGCCGCGGCAAAGCGGGACGCCGCTACCGCGTTTAATCTTTCGCCGCGGAAATTTTACCGATAAAAGCCGCCCTCAAAAGACAATAAAAGGCATAAAAAAAGCGCAAGAAATTTTCTTACGCAAAAAAAAGTAACGGCTGTATTTATGCCGCGGAATTGTTGTGCTCGCCCATCAAAGACTGATGGTTTTGCTGCTCGACACCGCCAGCGCTCCCGCCTGCAACGCCGCAAGCGCTTCTTCTCGGGTTTCAATAAGGCCGCCGGCTATAAGATTTTTTTTGAGAAGAGCAAACTCTTTTATCTCCTTATATATGATGCCGGGCATTATCTCTATAAAATCGCAGTCGCATTTACGGACGGTGTTTTTTGCCGTGCACACGCCCTGGCTGTCTATCAAAAACACGCGGTACACGGAGGACAGTCCCCTTTCCGTTGCCGCCCTCACGGTAGCGAGTTTTGTGGAAATTACGCCGTCGGGTTTTATAAAATCGGCAATAAAATTCACCGCCGCCTCGCCGCTTCCCAAACCATCGCAAAGGTCGAGATGCACAAAAATCTTTTTGCCGTGCGTCTGAGCGTACGAAACAATCTTTTTAAGCGAATATATTTCGCTTTTTATAAGAAAGATGACGTCGGACGGCGAATTGACGGCGCTTTCAAACTCTTTGCCGGCGTCCGCCGCGCGGATGAGAGGATTTTTTTTGATAACAGATAAAATATTCATTTTTTTCCTCTAATAAAAGTCAGTCGGGCAGCTTCATGTCCCCGTATTTTATCCAGCCTTTTTTTCGCATGAATTCGCTTATTAAAAGATTAAGAACGGCGGGCAGCACGAACATGAGAAGAATAATTCCCGTTATGCCCAGCGCTCCCTTGGTGTAGGCAAACAGGTCGAATACGCCCACAAGTCCGCTTGTGCCCATTCCGCCGCCCGACGAGCCGCATTTCAAGCCGAAAACGCAGGTGGAAAGCGGTCCTAAAATGGCGGACGTAATAATCATAGGCAGCATTATTATCGGTTTTTTCATGATATTGGGAATTTGCAGCATGCTCGTGCCTATTCCTTGCGAAATAAGTCCGCTTATCTTATTTTCGCGGAAGGACGCGACGGCGAATCCCACCATGTGGCAGGCGCATCCCACGGTAGCGGCGCCGCCGGCAAGTAAAATTGCCTCGTACTGAGCCTGATTGCCCGCCCCCGCCTCGTACGCGGAAATTATGCCGGACGAAACCGTGACCCAAATGGCGGCGGAAGAGGTGGGCATGGTAAGCAGTATGCCCATGATGACGGAAATTACTATTCCCATGACAAAGGGCGTAGCGTTGGTGGCGATGGCGATGAGTTCTCCCAGCTCGTCAATAAGCCATATAAACGGAAAGGACAAAAACACGCCGCAAAAAGAGAGCAGCAGCGTCCCCAGCGGTACAATAAGAATATCCAGCTTTGTTTTGCCCGCATACAAGCCCACGACTTCCACTACCAGCATAGTGACGACGTACGATCCTATTGGATTGCCGGGCGCTCCCAAAGTAAGCGCAAACGCCGTTGAAGAAGGCAAAAGCTTATCGGCAAACGCGCCCGCAAAACCCGCGACGGCGGCGGAAAAAACCAGCAGCTTGTTTTTTTGAAGAGCGTGCGCTATTCCCACGCCTATGCCCGCTCCCATGAGCGTCTTTGCAATCGCCGCGATGTTTCCAAGAGCGTTGCCGACGTAATTGTCTCCTATCCAGCCGGCAATCTGGGCGAGTATTGTGCCGGCAATAAGCGTCACAAAAAGTCCCTGCGCCATGCCGGAAAACGCGGTGATAAAATATCTTTTGGGAAGGGAAGAAAAATATTTTTTTATTTTTCCCTGTTCTTTTTTGCCGCTTTCCGTTTCGGGCTGATATGTTTCTTTACTTAAATTACTGTCGTTTTTGTCTTGGTTTTTGATTTCTTCCATCTTGTTACTGTTCCTTTGTCGATTTACTAAAAAAGCATTACCGCATAATTTTAACATAATTTTATATATGTGTCAACGGCAATGCTTTATCTGTTTAATAATAGGTTAAATAAATAATTGCGTTATTTCTTTTCGCGTTATGTCGCCGCGGTTTATAAAATCTCCCTTAATAACGCCTTTTTCTCCCAAAACAACAATTCTTTTCGCCAAAAATACGGCTTCTTCTATGTCGTGCGTCACAATGACCGCGGTAATTCGTTTTTGCTCCCACAACTTCAAAAACAGCTGCATAACCTTGTATTTGGTGCTTAGGTCCAGCGCCGAAAAGGGCTCGTCCATCAGCATAAGATCGCCGTCATACAAAAACGCCCGCAAAAGCGCCACTCTTCTTGCCGTTCCGCCCGAAAGACTCGAAGGATAACTGTCTTTGTATTCTTCGATACCCACTTGCCTTAGTTTTTCGGTATAATCGCCTTTTCCCAGCACAAATTCAAGATTTTCGTTTACCGTCATAAAGGGGATAAGCCTGTCCTCCTGAAAGACGAAAGATACCTTACGGCTGTCGTTTTGCGTTTTTCCCGTATATGACGCCGCGCCGGACAAAATATTTAGAAGTGTGGTTTTTCCCACTCCGCTTTCGCCCAGCACCGCGGTGACTGCGTTTTCTTCTATGCTTAAACTGAGATTTTCAAAAACTATCTTTTCGCCGTATTCTTTATTTATGTTTTCCAATTTTATCACAGGCGTTTTCTCCTCTTAAACAAAAACACCGCCAGTTTTATTATGTACTCGAACGCAATCGCGATGACTACCGATATTATGGTTATCGCCAGCACGCCCGCCATATCGAGATAGGTGTTGGCCTGGTTTAGTATTCCTCCCAGACTTTTATACGTAAAAGCTATTATTTCCGACGAGACTATTATTTTGAGAGTAAAGGACAAGGTGGTGGACGCCTGTTCGGCTACATACGGCAGTACCGACGGCAAGATAAGCGAAAATATGCGTTTTTTTAACGGCACTTTATAAATTTTCGCCATTTCGATAAGCTTTACGTCTATTTTCGCAAAGGCGGCGTTTATCGCCGAATAGGTCATGGGAAAAACTATGGTAAGCGCTACTATTACGGGAGAGACGGTACTTTTTACCAGCATCATATTTAGAATGAGCATTACGGCAACCGTCGGCGCCGAAACCATTATCTTTATATAAGGCGCTATTATTTTTTTTACGGGAGCGGCAAAATATCCCGCCGTTCCCAGCGCCGCTGCCAGCAGAAGGGCTATCAAAAAAGTCGCGATTACCCTCGATAAAGTGGAAAAAAGCGATTGCCAAAAATACCCGACGGCCAGGTAGCTGAATATTTTTTTTATCACGCTTTGCGGCGAAGGAAAGATAAATTCGCTGCCGGCGGAAAGATAAAAAAAGTACCAAATAACAAGCAAAACCGCAATAGTGGCCATCGGGTATATTAAGTTTATGACAATTTTCGCCGCTTTACTACTCATTTATATCTACGAAAAACGCGTCGTCAAATTGTTTTGCCACGGCGGACGTCGTGCCGAAAGAAATTATGTCGTCAATATAATTTTTGACTATTTCGATTTCGCTGTCGGTAAACGTCACCATTTTTATGCTGCATCCTTCAACGCTGCTTTCGGTAGTGTTGTCCGCGGTAAAGGAGGGCGTTTCGCCTTCGTCAAGACGCGACGCAACCGCCTGGGCGGCAAGAGCGGGATTTTCTTTTATCCAGCTTTCGTTTTCCTGCATAGCCGCGAAAACCTGTTTTACAACGTCTTTGTTTTCTTCAAGCAGCTGGTTTCTCACCACCATAACCGCCTGAGGATAACTGCCGTAAATGTCGTGGAGCGCCGATACTTTTTTGATGGCGGGCACCTTGCCGGTAATAGTGGACACGGCGGGCTCGGGAGCAATGACGTAGTCGGCCTTGCTCTGGTTGAGCGTCGTCGCTATATCCGATCCGTTTATTCCTATAAGATAGACGTTTTCGTCTGTCTTTTGACTTTCGTCCTCGGTAAACTCTATGCCTCTGTCTTTAAGTACCGCCTTAAACGTCAGACCCGGAACGTTTGCAATATTTACTACCGCCACGGTTTTTCCCTTTAAGGAAGCAATATTGTCTTTGTTTATCGCCGTCTCGTCAAGCGAAAGCATATAAAGATTGCCGTGTGTAACGGTGGCAACGCCCTTGTATTCGCTGCCGTCCCCGATAAGAAGCGACGCAAGATTTACGGGAATAAGCGCAATATCCGCCTTTTCGCCGTTTCCTACGACATAATTTTTTATATCGGACGCGTTTACCACTTTATAAGTAGTGGTTTCGGCAAAATTGCGGTTGTCGTTGATGAGCTTTGCTATCGATAAAGCCGGCGCCCCGTCGGGAGCTACTATCGTAAGCGACGTAAGGCTTGTTTTGCCGTCGTTTGTATTATTGTTGCACGCGGCCAGCACGCCCATTCCCACCGCCATAACGACGGCAAGCGCTAAAAGTAAAATTCTTTTCATTGCGTTTTTCATATTTTTTTCTCCTTTATAAACAAATTATTTATCTAACAAGACTTTTTGCCTTGACGCCTTCTATCATTCCTATTTTGCCCGTCATGTTGTTTATTATGTCGTTGGGCGCGTCAAGTACGATACATATAACCGATATGCCTTCGTTTATTTCCGGCAAACCCAGTCTGCCCTTTATGTAATCCTTAAATTTGTGCAGCACCTCGTTTATCTTATCTGTCTGCGCGTTTTCTTCCACAATGATACTTAGTACAGCTATTCTTTTTTCCATAAAAAAATCTCCGCCTTTAAATATTTGACGGAGAACACAAAATTTCATTTGTTTCCTTCTCCGTCAGGACTAACCTTTCGATTCAGGCATACGCATTATACATCAACCTACCTATTTTGTCAAGTTTTATTATAGTAAATTTTTTCTTTTTTTTTTACGGAATGATATATATTATTTATTTTTTTAAAGATAGTAGTATAAGTATATAGGTGCTGTGTAAATGTTAATAACTTTTATAAATTTAAAAAATCATCTTTAATTGAGGTTTTTTATAGTAAAATAGGAAAAAAAACAAGAATTTTTTCAACAGCAAAAGGTGTAAAAGCAAAGTAAAACACAGGTATAAGAGCTGTATAAAAATGTGGACAAAAAATTTATAAATATACAAAAAAAAGAGATATAAACTTATCCACACGGGTTTTCCACAATGTTGATAAGTTTATTGTGAAGTAAAAAATGTGTTTTTTCTTGACAACTTTGAATAATGATTATAAAATATATATATAAAAGCTTTTTCGGAGAGAATAAAAATGAAAAAGATAGCGAAAGTGATGATGTGCTTATTACTGGGAGCGGCAGTATTTTTTGCCGTCGGATGCAATGAAAAAAAGCACGAGCACGTTTTTTCCGACTGGCAGGTGACGGAAGAAGCTACCTGTGAAAAGGAGGGAAAGGAGACGGCATACTGCTCCTGCGGCGAAAAACAGGAAAGGACGATAGCAAAATTGCCGCACGAATTCGGGGAATGGCAGACGGTTATTGCTCCCGAGCCCGGTAAAGAGGGACAAGAAGAGCGGGTTTGCTCGGCGTGCGGATATAAGGAAAGCCGTGCAATAGAGCCCTCCGACAGCCAGCAGACGACGATATACACGGAACAGCAGCTTATAGAAATGGCAGCCGGCGAAAAAGACGGAAATTATAAGCTGGGCGCAGACATAACGCTAACTAAGAAGTGGAACACCGCAGGCGTATTCAAGGGAGTTTTAGACGGCGACGGACACACGATATATAATATGGAAATAGAGTCTTCCGCTTTGGAAGCGGACGGCACAGCCATAGAATATATGGTGGCGATGTTTTCCAAAAACGAAGGCACGATAAAAAACGTCGCTTTTGAAAACTTTATGGTTACTGTTACAGCGGACGACATAAAAAAAGCCGGATATGAACAGATAAAAAGCCAAAATCCTTCCGCCGAAAATATTGATATACACATAGGAATAACGGGCTTAAATAAGGGAACGATGCAAAAAATCCGCGTAAATGCTTACATAACGGCACTTCCGCAAACGCAGGGGGCGCGCCTTAGAACAGGCGTTGTCGCCGGAAAGAATAACGCGGAAATAAAGGAGTGTATAACTACCGGAACGCTAACGCTCAAAAACAGCAGCGGATATATTAGAGCGGGCGGAATTACCGGATATATGTCAAACGGCGGTGTTATAGAGAATAGCGAGAGTAATGTAAGTATCGTCGCCGAAAACAGCGGAGCAAAAAACAATATCGGCGGTATTGTTGGAAATATCGAATGCGGCAGCGTGCTATCGTGCTACTTCGGAGGCAGCATTGACAGCGTAAATGACGGCAGCAAGTCAACCAGCGCCGGTGCAATAGCGGGGTTACTGGATAATCAGTCCATGAAGTACGAGACAATGGACATAATAATTGACAATTGCTTTTCCCGCGCGGAAATAACCGACAGCGCAAACAAAGGCAGTACCGGCGGAATAATAGGCGAGGCGGAGTGTATAATAGGAAGCGGCATGAAGCTGGTTTTGACAAACTGTTCGGCAGACAGCACGGCGAAGGGAGCAAAAGACCAGGGCGGATTTTTGGGCGATTTAAAACTTTACGACAAAAATATGACGGAACTAAATTATCCCGTTGCGGGCGAATACGTAAATTATATAACAATAAGCAATAACGAGTGTTCGCAGCAAGACAACTTCGCCGAAGTAAAACTGCCGTCTTTACTCAGGCAACCTTCCGGTTTTGAGCTGGCAAAAGCAAACTAAAAACAAAGGGCGGCAATATAAAGCCGTCCTTTTTGTATAATAATAAAACAAAAACTTATATTTCCGCAATGTCGTCTATCAGGTTGTTTTTTATCGTCATCACAACCGGATGGGCGACGTTTTTGTCGTCTATGAGCAAAAATCCGCCCTCTTGCATGGAAAGAAAGTGTTCGTCTTTTACGACGGCTTTGTACGGCGCGAAAAATTCGCTTATCGCCTGGTTTTGTACGGAGGAAGAAAGTTCCCGTGTCATAAAACTGCGCGCCTTTTCCATGTCGCCGGCTTTTACCGAAGTAAAAAATTCGCCTATGGGCGAGCAGTCGGAAGGCAGTACGTCGCAGGAAGAAAACACATAGCTGTATCTTTTGGAAAACATAGCGAGATATTTATCCTTTGACAACGCGACTACCGTGACGAGACCGCTGTCGGGAAAAGCCGAGCAGCCCGTAAATTTTACCGTATAGGGCAAAAGAGCGGGATTGAGAGGAAAAACCGTGACATAAACCGCTTCTTTTTGTTTGTAGCGAATACAGGAGTTGTTTTCGAGAAAAACCCCGTTCGCCATAAAAACCGCGTCTCCCGCGAACTTTAAAAACATGGTAGATTCCATACTAAAAAATATTAGGTGCCGCTAAGATTTATGCAAAAATAAAAAAATATGACAAAAAAATTGTCAAATGAGTATAAAAAACCGTCGCTTTGTCGATATTTACGGCAACGGAGGTAAAGTATGGATAATATTTGGACACTCGACAACATAAAAAAACTTTTTGCCGGCGTAAAGGAAGCGGAAGAAAAAAATCAAAGTCTCGCGTCGGTATTTTCGCAGCTATCCAAGGAAATGAACTGCAGCACCGGCAGCGTGCGCAACTACTATTATTCGCAGGCCAAGCTTTTTAGGCTTATGCCCTCTCTCGCGCGGCAGATGGGCGTGGAAACGGCGGCGTCGAGAGCAAAACCCTTTGAAACCTTTGATTTCGGCGAGGCGCGCGACATAATGAAAACGGCGCTTGTAAACAAAGCCAAGGGAATAAGCGTCAGGGCAACGCTTATGAACATGGCAAACGGCGACGAAAAAAAGGCGCTGCGCTTTCAAAACAAATACAGAAGTATTTTACTGCACCACAAAAAGACGGTGCATGAAATAATGGACGAGCTACGCAATAGCGCCACGCCTTTTTACAACCCGTACGCCAAGACAATCGTAAGACCCGGCGAGCAGACGGCCATAGCCGGCGTTTTGGAAAAAGTAGACAAGCTTAGCGGCGAAGAAAAAGAAATGCTTTTGAGAAAAATTCTGATGTAAAAACAAAAAGTGCGCTCCCCTCCGTGGGAAAGCGCGCTTTTTTGTAATACGAAATAAACAAAATGCACAAAAATTTTTTTCGGCGGCAAAAGGTCATGCTTTATAAGCGACCGCCTTACATAATAGAAAACGCGCCGAGTCCAAAAAGCGTTTTGAAAAAAAGTTTGCTTTTAGTCTTCGCCGGAGAAGTTTTCTTCTATTAGCTGCGCCGTCGTTTTGCCGTTTAAATCCTGGGAGTTGCCGAATTTGACAAACAGCATGGTCACGCCCGAGAGCAGAACAAATACCGCGGCGTACGGGAACAGAAACAGCATGCTCACGTCCAGCAGTACGCCCGAAAGTATGGGAGTGACTATCTGCGCCGCCATGGACGCGGTGTAATAGTATCCGGTGTACTTGCCTATCGTGCTGCCGCTTGCCAGCTCAACCACCATCGGGAAGGAGTTGACGTTTATCGTAGCCCACGCCACGCCCGCCAGCGCAAACAGCAGGTACATTACCACCGCCGGGGTGCTGCTGCGGATAAAGGCTCCGGCCGTAAAGGCGGCAAACAGCAGAGCGACGCCGATGAGAATGGTCTTTTTGCGGCCCAGCTTGCCGGCTATTATGCCCACCGGAATGTAGGCTATTACGGCGGCGGCCTGAGCTATTATCAGCGTAAGGTTAAAATTCTGATGCAGAATGTTGGTGGCGTAAACCGAATATTTGCTGGTAACGGCGTTGTAGCCCATGTACCAAAGCGCCACGGATGCGAGAATGAGAATAAGCGAAACGAGTTTTTCCTTTTCCGTCTTTTTGGAATTTTCGGCGACGTGGCGGTCGAAGGGAGCGGCGGATTCCGGTTCGGGCACAAGCGCGTCTATTTTTTGCTGGGCAAGCAGCATTTCTTTGTTCCATGCCGGCTCCTTTACCGTGAACACGAAGATGAGAAGGCCTATTATCATTACGGCGCAGGTGGCGACGACAAACCCCGTATAATCCATATAGGCGTCCTTAGACGTCCCGAACACCATGCCCAAGAGCAGCACTATTATGCCGCCGGCGGTGCCCATGAGATTGATTATGGCGTTGGCTTTGCTTCTTAGCGGCTTTACCGTAACGTCGGGCATGAGCGCCACCGCGGGCGAACGGAAAAGCGCCATCGCAATCAGTGTGAACAGCAGCAGCAAAATAAAGCAAATAAGCGGCACGGGCCGGGAAACGGTGACTTGCCAAGCCTTTTCCGCGAGAAGAGCGCTGGCTTGTTCGCTGGTCAGTCCGCTCACGTCGGTGTTAAGGACTCCTGCCTCGGTAATTTGCAGCAGCTGGTAGTTGTCCATAAACGTCATCGCGATAAAGAATATCACTGCGGCTATCGTTCCCACGACTATAAACGGCGTGCGTTTTCCCTGCCGCGAGACGAATTTATCCGACAAGGAGCCGAATATCGGCAGCAGAAACACCGCCAGCACATTGTCGAGTGCCATTATCGCTCCCGAAAGCGTTTGGCTCATGCCGAACTTATTGATGAGCATTAGTGGCATTATCGCGTCGTACGCCTGCCAAAACGCCATAATAAGAAAAAAGGCGAAACCTACGAATACGGTGCGTTTTACGTTTAGTTTCGGTGCGTCCATAACATTTCCTCACTTGATTGTTTTTAAAATTTTACCACATTATCGATATTTTGTAAAGAAAAAGCATATAAAAAACGTAAAGGGAGCGTAAAAACTTTCGGCAGTACGAGTAAACCTTTTTCTGTAGCCGGAAAAATCATTTCTAAGTACGAGCAAACCTTCTTCTGTAGCCGGAAAACCCCTTTTTAGACATAAAATAGCGAAAAATTATTGTCGGAATATTGCATTTTTTCAAGCGATGTGATAAAATTGAATATAATGATATCCCGGGCGAAAACAAAATACGGAGGACACTATGAATTTACTTACAAGAGCTGTTGTATCAAAACTAATAAGCGACAACGCGAAAACGGAATTTTCCTGCGGTAAACTCAGTGTTTCGCCCTCTTTTAACGGGACGTGCACGGTGCGTTTTCCCATCATGTTCACGCCGTACAAAACCGTCGGCGTCGAGGCCGTCGCAAAAAAATTCGGACCCGAAACGGGTTATGCCGCCATAGGAATAGAGCTTAAAAGAAACGGCGCCTTTTTCTGCCGCGACGCGCGCATGGGTAAGTTTTTGCTGGACGGGGACAATTATCGTCAGTACAACCTGAGATTTTTTATTCCCTTCGGCGTAAACGAGGCGTACATAACGCTGGAATGCGAACGCGGGGCGACGGTTTCGGTTTTGAGTCTTTCTTCGCAAACCGACGGCTATACGGGAGCAGCCGACGCCGAAGTAAAGTATATCGCCGACGGAGGAATGTCCGCTTACGCGCCCAAAAACACCATGCCGGCCTTTTTGGCGGCGATGCGCGCGGGCTTTCGCAGCATAATAGCGGACGTGTGCGTCACGGCGGACGGGGAGCTTGTGTGCAACGACGGAAAATTGCTTTCGGCGTCCAGCGACGGCGAGGGCTTTGCGAAGGATTTGACGCTGCAGCAGTTAAAGGCGCTGGACTTCGGGATGTACCGCGACAGTTTTTACAAAAACACGCGCATTACGACGCTTAAAGAGGCTCTTATGCAGTTTGCGGGCGACGGAATTACGCCCTATATCCGCATACGCGGCGACGAGTTTCCCGCGGACAAGCTGAAAGCGGAGATAGACGCTTTGGGAATAGAAGAAGTTTTCGTCATGGCGGAGAGCGCCGCGGTGCGCAAGGAAGTTGCCCGTGCCGTCGACGGCGTTAAGTTTGCCTTCCCATCCAAGTTTTTCAGCGACGGAGAGGACCGCGTCACCGCCGAACAGTACGAGGCGATGCGCGAATCGGGCGCGGAGATAATTCCCCTTGTCAATTATCCCGAAGAAATGGAAAGGTTTGTAAAATCGGGCGAAAAACAGCTCATTACCGCTGTGTATATGCCGGGCGGATACATAAAAAGTTAGTAACGTACTTTAGGAGAAAGTGATGAAACCCAAGCATTTTATTGCGGCCGCGGTTATCGCGCTTATAGCGGCGTTTTTGCCGGCGTGCGCGGACGGACGGCAGGAATTTACCGACGGATACAGGGTGGGGCACATAGTTAGTTACGCCCCGTTCGGCATTAGCTATGCCGCCGAGATAAAAAGCGGCAGTGAAAACGCCGTCATGATAGGCGGCAACGAGGCGCTTATCACGGGCGTAGGAGAGGTGGTTTTGTCTTCTTCCGACGGCGAAAGGACGCAGGAGATAAGGTTTACGTCCAAGGCGGCGGCGGACCAGCTGGTGTCGTCCGATATCGTCATGTATGTGGGCGAAAGCGTTGTTCCGACGGCGACTTCTCTGCCGCAAAAACAAGCCGCGGAGTGCGACGTAAGGGTGGTCAAAGGCGAATGCGTGCGCTTTGACGCCGGCTTTCTTAACGCCGTAAAGCCGGGTACCGGCAGCCTGCTGCTGCGTGAAAAATCGGGCGACAGAGCGGTTTTCGTCAACGTGCTGGTGCTCGAACACGCGCCGGGCATGGAGATAAACGCGTCGAATTTGCGGCCGGGCGAACAACGCGGGCTAAGCGCCGTGTTTTCCGACGGCGTTTGCCGAACCGTCGACTTTTTTGTCGAGTACGGCGAGAATATATTGTCGGTAAACGACAACGTCGCGACGGCCTTGCGCGAAGGAAAGGCGATAGTAAGCGCTTTTGCGGAAGGGCAGCGGTACCGCTTTGTCCTGACGGTGACGGACGGCGGTCAGCAGCTCCCCGCGTTTGACGTAAAGGACATGGCTCTGACGGAAGGGGAAGAAAAGCCCGTAGAAATAACTTTTGAAAATCCGGACGCCGAAGCGCGCATTGTATACAGCGTTATCTCCGGCGCGGACGTTATCGAAATATCGGACGGAAGGGTAAAAGCGATCAAAGCCGGCAGGGCGGAAGTGCTTTGCACCGACGAAATAAGCGGCAATCGGGCGATTTTTACGGTGACGGTATCGGCGGCGGAATATAAGCTGGCGGTGGACGATATGCGCCTTATCGCCGGCAAAAGCGCCGTTATCGAGCCCGTTTTGCTGCCCGACCGCGCGGGCGTGCGTTACAGCCTGGAGATTTTGTCGGGCGAGGAATATGTCGCCGTAAGCGGCATAATGATAAACGCGATAAAGCCGGGCGTATCTACGGTGCGGTGCCGCGCCGAGAGCCTGGGGGTATATGCCGATTTTACCGTTACCGTGGCGTTTGAAGGGGGAGGCGTGCCGGAAGGATATGTAAAAGTGGGGGAATATCTGTTTGCCACTATTGCCGCCGGCAAATATACTTCCGCGCAAAAGCTGGACTTTTTCACGCCGCTTGAAGGAGCGGAAATATACTTTAACCGGGATTGCGAGCCCGTTCGGGACGCTCTCGACAACGCGGTTTTGTGGACGCAGCCGCTGTATCTCGTCGAAAGAAAGGGCGAACTTTCCGACTATACGCTTATGCGGCAGGTGGACGCGGCTCTCACTTGGGCAGGCACGAGCAAAGACTATTCGTCATCGTATGTTTCGCAGATACAAAACCAAAAGCGTTACCGCCTTATAAACCGGGCGTATGTCTTTAACGTGGCGGTGGTCTTTGACGGCGAAATAGTCGAGCAATCCGTCTCTTCGTATATAATATGGGACAACGACGACATATCGGACGTGCCGGTGATATCGCTTTCCGCGCCGTCCGAGCTGTGGTTTGACGGAATACCCGACGGGCAGGGGCGGTCGCTGTACAACAACGTCTACATACCCTATACCAACACACCCAACGAAATAACCATACGCGCCAATTTGGAATTTTTCGACACGGACGGCACGGGCTTTGAAATAAATACGCAGGTAAAAGTGGGCGGCGGATGGTCGCGGGGACGTCCCCAGCGCACGCTGCATCTCAACTTCAACAAAGACGAGTACGGCAACAAGCAAACGCCCGTAAAACACACGATTTTCGGCGACAGAAAAAAGCGCGGGAGCGGACAGACGCTGGACGAGTTTACGCGGTTCCGGCTGTGGAACGGCGGCTCGACATACGAGTCGTATATGCGCTTTAACGACGCCTTTTTGCAGCTGGTGGCGCAGGACGCAAACGTGGCGACGGCGGCGGTAAGACCCGCGATAGTGTACCTCAACGGCGAATTCTGGGGCATGTACTATCTGCGCGAACACTATTCGGACGTGTATTTCCACTACAACTACGACGTGGAAAAGGACAACGTGCAGTACTTCGACTATGTGGGCGGCTCGTACAACGTTTCCGACGGTAACGAAGAAGAGGCGACCGCTTTTATAAACGAAATGAACGCCTTTCTCGACAATCCCGCCAACAATTTTGCCGACGACGCCGTCTTTGACGCGTTTTTCTCCCGTTATGTGGACGAACAAAGCTTTATCGATTACTTTATAATTCAGTCGTGGTGCGGCAACTGGGACTGCGTGGGCAACAGAAACAATCACCGCTTGTGGCGCGCCGCGTCGCCCGAGGAGGGCAACGCTTATACCGACGGAAAGCTGAGGTTTGCGCTGCACGATCTCGACATGGGCATGCAAAACGACCTGTCGTTAAACGGGCAGTATTCCAATTTGTTGGACGCGTCGGCGCCGTATTCGTTTATGTCGTACAATATGTTCGCGCGGGCCATGGAAAACGCGGCTTTCAGGCAGCGGTTTTACAATAGAGCCGTGCAGCTGACCGAAACGTCGCTGTCGCCCGAAAACACCTTAAAGACGCTGGACGAGCTGGCGGCATCGGTGCGCGGACTCATCGGATACAACATAACGTTCTGGGCGCAGGGCAGCGACCAAAACGCGTGGGAAAACGCGCTGGATTACGGCCGCAGCTGGCTAAGCCGCCGCAACGACATTTATTTGTCCAAAATCGCCGTTACGCTGAGAGTATAAAGCGGCTTTTGTCCAAAAAATCCCCGCAAAAAAACAAGAATTTTGTATAAAACTCCGCCGTTTACGCGTTAAAACACCGGACGGCAATAAAATATAAGCATTAGGGAAGGAAAAGAAAAAGGCGGCGCGCAATTTGCTCCGCTTTTTTCTTATAGAAGGAGTAATATGAAAAAAGATTGTGCCGCTATACGCTTTCGAGAATCATCTTGTCGGCGACGAGAGCTATAAATTCGCCGTTTGTGGGCTTTTCGTTGTGACCGTAAACTTTTACGCCGAACAGCGAGTTTATGTTTTCGATTTTGCCGCGGTTCCATGCGACTTCTATCGCGTGGCGTATGGCGCGTTCGACTTTGGAAGGGCTGGTGGAAAAGCGTTTTGCCACTTCCGGATAGAGACGTTTTGTTATCGAGTTGATGATGTCGGGATTTTCCACCGCCATTTTTATTGCCTCGCGCAAAAACTGATAGCCTTTTATGTGCGCGGGAATACCGACGGTAATAAAGATATTGGAGATGCGTTCGTCCATTTCGCGGCTGTACCTGTTTGCCGAAACCTTGGGTCTGTCGCCGTCCAGCAATTCCTTGGCGCGCACTTTGAGTTCTTTGAAGGAGCAGGGCTTGCGCATATAATAGTCCGCCCCCAGCGACATGGCCTTAGATACGAAAATGTCCTTGCTCAGCGCCGATAAAACTATGATTTTGCCGCTGCCTTTAGTAATGCTCTGCAAAAAACCGAAGCCGTCTTTTTTGGGCATCACCAGGTCCAAAAGGGTGATATCCGGCTTTAATTCGGCGTAAAGTTTTTCGGCCTCTTCGCCGTCGTAGGCAACCGCGCACACTTCAAACTGCCGGCTGTCCGCAAAAACCTGTTTTAGTTGTTCGACAAATTCTGGGTTGTCGTCCGCGATGAGAATTGTGTTTTTCATTATGCCCTCCGTAAGCATGAAAATTAAATCGGAACTTGATTTTTTATCATGTATATTGTAGCATTTTAGCTATAATTATCGCAACAACGTCGGTTGCGAGGGCGTTTACTTATTATGTAGTTTTTCGAAGAAAAAAGTATGAATTTGTCAAATAAGAGAGAAAAAGTCGCGTTTTGTGTTAAAATTAAATAAAAGAACCGTCATTTTATGTTTGACGGTTCTGATAAGAAAACTTTGTATTTTTGTACGATTTTGTCGGTTTGTGTCGCTTTTTCTCTCCGGAAAAATCACGGGGGCGCGATGGCGCGGATAACTTTTTTGCGGCGGTCAGTCGAAGTAATCGATTTTCATGGCTTTGCGCACGGCGGCCAGCGTAGAGGCGGCTTTTTTGCGTGCGGCCAGCGTGCCTTTTTTTAGTATCTCAAACACTTCCGGCATGCGTGCCTGCCACTGCTCGCGGCGGCTGTAAACGGGCGCGAGAACGTCCCGGAGCACTTTGCTCAAAAACTTTTTTATTTTTACGTCGCCCAAGCCGCCCCGCTTGTAGTGTGCTTTCAGCTGTTCGGCGTTTTCGTACTCGGGCAAAAACATTTTGAAGTGCTCGCCGGTTGCAAAGGCGTCTATATAGGTAAACACGGGATTGCCTTCCACCTTGCCAGGGTCTTCGATGCGGATGTGGTCGGGGTCGGTGTACATGCTCATTACTTTTTTGTTAATTTCTTCGGGCGTATCCGACAAGAAGATGCAGTTTCCCAAAGATTTGCTCATCTTGGCCTTGCCGTCCAAACCGGGAAGGCGCGCGCAGGCGGCGTTTTGCGGCAGAATTATCTGCGGTTCGACCAGCGTTTCGCCGTAAACGCTATTAAACTTGTGCACGATTTCGCGGCACTGTTCCAGCATGGGTGCCTGATCCTCGCCCACCGGCACGGCGGTGGCCCCGAAGGCCGTGATGTCGGCGGCCTGACTTATGGGATAGCACAAAAAGCCCACCGGTATGCTGTTTTCGAAGTCGCGCTGTTTTATCTCCGCCTTTACGGTGGGATTGCGCTGCAGCCGCGAGAGCGTCACCAGATTCATAAAATAAAACATCAGTTCCGTAAGCTGCGGCACTTCCGACTGAATAAAAATCGTGGATTTTTCGGGGTCTATGCCGCAGGCCAGGTAGTCGAGCGCCACTTCGGCGATGTTGGAGCGCACTTTTTCGGGATGCTCGGCGTTGTCGGTAAGCGCCTGTGCGTCGGCGATCATTATATAAATTTCGTCGTATTTTCCGGAGTTTTGCAACCGGACGCGTTCGCGCAGCGAACCCACATAATGGCCGATATGCAGTTTGCCCGTCGGTCTGTCGCCGGTAAGAATAATGTTTTTCATAAAATCACCTTATTTTTTATATTAAAATTTTGCCGTAATCTAAGGCGCGTCCTTCTTTTTTACCCGCAAAGCGGCGCGTGCCTTAAAAAGCGCGTCTCTTTTGCGGTCTGCTTTTTGCAGCCGAAAGGGCCTTAGTTCGGCAGATAAATCAAAAACGGTTTTTGCTATTTTTTTTGCGGCGCTTTACAGCAGCGACGACGTGAGAATGTATTCTGCCGTCGCGACGTTAGTGGCGATGGGAATATCGTACACCACCGCGATTCGCAGCAAAGCCTTTACGTCGGGGTCGTGGGGCTGTGTTTGCAGCGGGTCCCATAAAAACACTATTACGTCGATTGCGCCTTCCGCCACTTTGGCGCCTATTTCGAGATCGCCGCCCAGAGGACCGGACAGATAGCGCTTTACGTTTAGCCCCGTGTTTTGTTCGACGAGACCGGCGGTTGTGCCGGTGCCGCACAAATTGAAGTTTGCCAGAATGTCCTTGTTTTTCTGCGCCCAGGCAATCATATCTTTTTTCTTGTTGTCATGGGCGATGAGAGCGATGGTTTTTTTCTTCATGAGTTTTCTCCTTTTTAGCGCTGCGTGTCGTCTTATATGCTACATTATAGCACGCCGCAAAAAAATATTCAAGCGTCTAAGCGCATAAAGTGGCGGGTGCGCACCGCATTATGCCCGGCACAGGTGTTTATGTCCGCGTCCGGCGAAAGAAACGACAAAAAAATCGCGCCGTAAAACGTCAAAACAAATCGCGGTACGCCGTGGGCGACATCCCCGTATATTTTTTGAACAGCCGGCTGAAATAAAGCGCGTCGTCGCAGCCGCATGCCTTTGCCACTTCGTCCACGCTCAAGTCCGAGCCCGAAAGCAATTCTTTGGCGCGTTCGACGCGGCACTTCTGGCGAAATCCCAGCGGAGTTAGGCCGATGTACGCCTTAAACGAGCGAATAAAATGTTCGGCGCTTATATTAAAGGAGGCGGCCAGCTCTTTTACGTTAAGCGGCTGCGAGAGGTCGGCTATCTGCATTTCGGCGCGTCGGAAGGGCGAGTTTTTTTCGGTTGACGAGCACAAAAGCGCCACGACCGACAAAAGCGTGCCCACGGCAAACAGCTGTTTTTGCCGTAAATTCATCGTAAACGCGTCGATTGCCGACAAAAACAAATTTTCCATCGCGGCGGCGTCGTCGCCTTTGTCGTAAAAACCGCCCAGCCCGTAACGCGCGGCAAATTCGTCCGCCTTGCTGCCGGAAAAATGCAGCCAGTAATAACAGTTTTTCGGCAGCGCTTTGTAGGTGTAGTGCTGGCGCTCGCCGGGCGTAAAGATATATACGCTGCCGTCGCGGTAAACGCGGTCGTCCACGGTAAGCCGGCCGCGCCGGACGAAAATAATCTGATAGTCTTCCCGTCCCCCGGCTCGGCACACTTCCGCGTCCTGCGAAATATCGCGGTAATAGCCGCAGTTGTTTATTGTCAGCGGAGCGGAAAGGTCGGGTTTCGTGCTCTGCTTGCCTCTTGCAAAAACCACTCGCATGATAAGTTCTCCGAAAAATTCTTCTCTCCCTTAAATTATAGCACGTCGGCGCGCGTCCGACAAGAAAACAGAGCGGCTTTCTGCGGCAAAAAAGTCAAAAATGTCCATATTTGACAATATTCTAAATTGACAGGCGCGGCGCTTTCGGATATACTTTAAAAAAACCATGACAGGAGAACGAAAATGAGAGAAGTGATAAATTTTGACAAAGGGTGGCTGTTCCACCGCGGCGACATAGGCGCGGGCGAAGACTTTCCCGCCTACAAGGGCATTGCATATATGGGCGCGAAGACCGAACGCATGCTTACGGGTCCCGCCTCCAGATTTTACAACGACAACCCCGACTGTTATTCGCAAAGCGTCGAGTATAAGCGCGAAAAGTGGCAGTACGTCGACTTGCCGCACGACTATATAGCGGGCGACGTTCCCGACGAAAAATACAATCCGGCGCTGGGCTTTTTCCGTTACGACAACGCCTGGTACAGAAAAAAATTCACGCTGCCGAAGGAGGACGCCGGCAAACGCATAACGCTGCTGTTCGAAGGAGTGGCGACGCACGCAACCGTGTATCTCAACGGCTGCCTTATAAAGCATAACTTCTGCGGCTACACCACCTTCGAGGCGGATATAACCGATTATGTCCAAACGGAAGGTCAAAACGTTCTGGCGGTGTATGTGGACGCAAGTTCGCACGAGGGCTGGTGGTACGAAGGCGCCGGCATCTACCGCCACGTCTACCTTATAAAGACGCAGCCGCTGGCGGTGGATCTGTGGGGAATTTACGTCCGTCCCCGGCTTGTCAGTAATGGCAAGTGGGACGTAAATACAAGCGTAACGATAAGAAACGATTATTACAGCGACAAAAATGTACGCATTGTCGGCGAAATAATCGACGAAAACGGCAATTGTATTGCAACCGGCGCGGCGACGGGCAAAATTAAAAGTCGCACCAAAAAGGACCTTAAACTCTTTCACGAGGCGGCGGACCCGGCGCTGTGGAGCCCCGACAGTCCCCGGCAATACGCCATGCGCGTCAAAGTGTATTCGGGACGGCGCCTTACCGACGAAAATCAGGTGCGTTTCGGCTTCAGGTACTTCGAGATGAACGCCGACAAAGGTCTGTTTATCAACGGAAAACACTACGAGATAAAGGGCGTGTGCGGGCATGCCGACTGCGGACTTACGGGAAAGGCGGTGCCGGACAACATTCACCGCTACAAAGTCTCCCTGTTAAAGGAGATGGGCGCAAACGGTTACCGCACCAGCCACTACCCGCAGGCGGAGGTTCTCATGGACGCACTGGACGAAAACGGCTTTATCGTAATGGACGAGACGCGATGGTTTGAATCTACCGAGGAGGGAAAGGCGCAGCTGGAGATGCTGGTAAAGCGCGACCGCAACCGTCCCGGCGTGTTTTTCTGGTCGATAGGCAACGAGGAAAAATATTTCGCCACCGAGGCGGGCAGGAAAATCTACAAGGATCTGGCGGCGTTCGTCAAGACGCTGGACGACACTCGTCCCGTGACGGCGGCGTGCGACGTTCCGGCCAATTCGTCCATATTCGACGACGCGGACGTCATCGGCATAAACTACAACTGGGACAAGATAGACGCGGTGCGCGAAAAATACCCCGGCAAGGCGTTTTTGTCCACCGAATGCTGCGCGTGCGGAACGACGCGCGGATGGTATTTCGGCGCCGACGACAAGAAGGCGTTTCTGCCGGCAGAGGACACCGATACGAGCGAATATTTTCTCAACCGCGAGCGCACGTGGAAGTTTATCGCCTCCCGCCCGTGGATGATGGGCGGATACCAGTGGATAGCGTTTGAACACCGCGGCGAGGCTATATGGCCGCGGCTGTGCTCGCAAAGCGGCGCGATAGACCTATATCTGCAAAAAAAGGACGCGTTTTATCAAAATCAGTCGCATTGGACGGAAAAGCCCATGGTGCACTTGCTGCCGCACTGGAATTTTGAAGGAATGGAAGGCGTGCCGATAAAGGTTACGGCGTACACCAACTGCGACAGGGTGGAACTGTTTGTAAACGGCGATAGCGCGGGCGTGCGCGACGTCGAAAAGTACGGGCGCGGCGAATGGGAAGTGCCTTACGCCGCCGGCTGTATAGAGGCGATAGCTTATAAGGACGGAGCGGCGGTGGCCGCTGACCGGCGCGAAACCACCGGCACACCCAAAGCGCTCAAGCTTACTCTCGACACGCCGGATATAAAGCCCAACGGAGAGGACATAGCTGTTTTCAGCTGCTATTGCGTCGACGAAGAGGGTCGCGAAGTGCCCGACGCCTGCGCGGAGGTGACTTTCAGCGCCTCGGGCAGCGGAACGGTGTTTTCGACGGGTTCGGACGTAAGCGACCACACATCGCTTTATCTGCCGGTGCGCCGCATGCGGGCGGGCAGAATTACCGTCGCCGTAAAGATGAAGGACGTAAACCGCCCGTTAAAGCTCGTGGCGTATTCGCAAGGGCTGTTGAGCGCGGCTTTTATAAAGGAATTTTAATATTCGGCTCCAAAAAAGCCGGCATAAAAGGGCGCTATAAGAAAAATCGGCGTCTTTTTGCGTATAAGCCGCGTGCGCGTTCGGGCGAAAGCAGGACGCCGACGGAAAATCGCCGCAAAGAAATCTTTTCCGCCGCAACCGCCCCGGCCGCCGCTTTTAAAATACCGCGCCGTATAGCGTTATATTATAGTTATATTATATAAAGAAAAGGGGGACAAAAAAGGGCGCCGTGCGGCAAAAAAACGCCGAAAATCGCTTAGTCTGCCGCATATATGCGTCCGCGTACATAAAAATGCCATAAAAAAGGCAAAATTTATTTGTGCCGAAACAATTTTACGGGTAAGAAAAAACAAAAATATTCTTGACAACGAAAATTATGTGTGCTATAATAACAGCATACAGGATAAAAGTCACCGGAAATGATGAGCGGAAAAAGTCAAATCGCCTCTTCAACTTTTCGGAAAAGAGAGGCTTTTGTCTTAAAAACTTTTCATAGGAGGGTTTATGAAAAAGAAACTGACAATGTTACTGCTTGCGCTGGTAATAGCGTTTGGCGGAA
>ERZ1643251.206-NODE-206-length-101210-cov-19.129109_pt1 | contig 101210 bp, 88 predicted proteins | sample MGYA00579261_ERZ1643251 | MGnify/ENA primary metagenome ERZ1643251 (study PRJEB29033, sample SAMEA4952267) | chicken gut metagenome | biome: Broiler Chicken; feature: Gastrointestinal Tract; material: Caecum | place: Ireland | collected 2018 | study: Broiler... | reverse complement strand
CTCTATTCCCAAGAAGCTCCCACTTCAAGCGTTAAGAACCGTTAGGTTTAGCTAAATGGTGAGTAGTTCACAAAGCAATATTTCATGTAATTTAGAATTTGATTTGTTTTTTATTTTGAATAAAAAGCGTTAGCTGAACTTTTTTGGTTTGGTTAACGCTTTTTGTTTGAATTTTTCTTCGTTTTACGGTGTATATTCTTTATTGCATCGTTTTCAGTTACAAATGTTATAACAGAAATTAGGCAACTGGATCTGTCTTTTTATGTTCTATATTTTTCTTTTCTATAAAATCGTCCGCATATAGGTGTTTAGAAGTTATCCGTCATAATTCTCTATTTAATGAGATTCTGTTTTTTTGTATTATAGGCAATTATTTTCAGGCTGTATAAATGATTTTACATGAAAGTTGTGCACAATTGGAATCAATGAACAAGTGTGGTTGTTGTAGAGTTTTTTCTTTGTTTCTTTATTGATTACTTGATTGGGAAATCGAGAATAGGAAAATGGGTAGGGTTTTAGCGTGTATAGGGTTGATATCATACATTTCAGTTTTAAGTATTGATAAAGTGTTGATTCAGCAATGAATTTTAACCAATTTTCTGAAGCGGAATAAAATGGAGCAAGAGAATTTTTGGAGGAGACGGTCATGGAGGTATTTGAAAAGGAACATCATCCAAATCAGGCATTACGAAATTTTGAAAGGGACGGGGCGTTTTGGCTTTGGGTAAGTATTGGCAGTGTATTTGTAACTTATGGTTTATTGAAATATTTTGGATTAAATCCGAACGGGAACCGTTTGGAAAGAGAAAAGAAAACGAAATATGAAGTGGAAAAATCGGAATAAAATTGCAAGATTCATATGAAATAATTTCATTTTATATAGTTGGAATATTTAAATTTTACAAATCGTACTGGGGAATTTTGTATAGAGCAGATATGCAATCAGATTATCTCTGATTGTTTTTGTTGTGCTTTAGAGATTTTCACAGAAGATCTTGAAAATATATTTATAAATATAATACTATATTTTTTGATAAAAATACAAATATTTATTTTACATCTTGGATTTGAACTGTAAATTTTAAAAGACGATATTTACCAAATAATATTATACGTTTTCAGTTCATGTCATATTTGATTGGAAAGAAGCCATAAAGAAATGGTTTTTAAGTCTATCAATCAGTATCAGTTTTCTACTATTTATTTAATATTTTTATCATATCAATTGAAAAGTATGAACTCCAGTTCAATCTATATTATGAGAAGTAATGAAAATCCAGGTCATTAAAGTATAGAAAAAGAGAAAAAATGAAAAGATAAAGATAGTGATATTTAGATGGTAGTATGGATAGGAATTATAAAGGGCTACAAAGTGCAGTAAAAATAGTTGTGATTTTTCGTCCTTTCGATCTTCCAATGAAGTGATTTCAATTCCTTTTTGAAGTTACCAATTTTCATCGGTATCCATGAACGAACTTGAGCTGATCTGGGGGCATTTATGGGGTGTTAGAATCCGTCATGGAATACATCAACAGGTACTAGGAGCTATTGGCTCTCTGGTTTTTTTACTGTCTGTTTATTTGTCAGGTAGGTTCATTCCAATCTGGTCAAGAACTTCAAAAAATTCCTTTTGCAAAGTGAGGATAAACAAGACTCATGTGGTAAAAATTGTCTGCTATATTCTTAATAACTGGATAAAATACATAATGAATGAGAAATTGTAAATCAACAGTTTGATTTCTGTATGAATGAAAAGACCATTTTCAAACATAACTTTATATCTTTCTGAATCAAAATTCTATTTTGGTGTGAATGACTTTTTTGACAGCTTCATATGCAATGATGTCGGTCATATAACATCTTTCTTCTAAGTTTTTTGCATAAGAAAAGCAGGAAGTTGTTTTATTTGTTTTCCTGCTTATGTGGTCATTATGAGATAGTGGTTGTTTCATTTTGAAAGAGAATAAACATGCGATAAAGGAGTTTTCCGCTTGTCTTTAATCAGTAAAAGCAAATGAGAAATAAATGGGTAAGCCAATATACTTGTTTGGTTTTTCCTTATGTTTATTCATTGGTTTTGTTTATCCTCTCGATATTAATTATCTTTCAGATTCATCCATTCAATGCCATTATCTGCCTCTGCACTTCTGTCATTGGCGATAATTGCTGTTCCAGTAATTCCATCTAGATTTTCTATCTCTTGCCCGTTTGGTGTGTTAGGATAAGCGCCATTCTGATATTTTAAAACAGAGTATATTTGTTTTCCAAGATAATTATATGGGATTACAAGTACATGATACCCGTTCTCCACTTCATTGCTGATAATAACAGGTTCGTTTACTACAGTAAATTTTTGTGCTACGGTTAAATTCCCTTTTTCACCAGTCAAATAAAGGGCCATGCTTCCACCTGTGCCACTTGTATAGGGACCAGTCACCATAACAAAGATTTCATCTTTACCATCTTCATTTAAATCAACATAATTATAGTAGTATTTGGTGTTTTTCCAGTCCTCTTCTGGTATTTCTAGTGAATCAATAATTAAGCTCGCCACTTCCTGATTAGGAACGCTTTCTGCTTGTATAGGCGTAATCCCATCTGGCAGCTTTACTAATGGCACTTTTTTATCGTTGTTTCCAGATAAAGCCACTGCTTCTTCTTTTTGAATTTGATTTGCTGTTTCTGTACTGCCCAGATTTTCTTCCGATCCACAAGCTGTCATTGCTGTAATCAAAAACATACCCGTTACAGTTAGTCCAAATAAATTTTGCTTTTTCATTTCCTTATTTTCTCCTTTTTTGCGTTAAAATGTTTTTTATCAATCTAAATTAAAATATTTCGTTTGGATAAAGAGAACTTATTTTCTCATAGTTTTAATGGCATATTTTCTCCTTTTTGTTAAAAAATATTCTTATTTCTGATAAATGTATGAGAAACTCTCTGATAAAATACATTGATTCGAGCATTATTGATTCATGACACTTATTTATACCTTTGGTAACTTTGCTTTACAAAGGATTATAAAGAGCAATGGTCTGGCAAGTTTTCGCTTGTAAACTTTATTATACTGTTGTCGGTTCATCCAAGCAATGTTGTCTTGCAATTTTTTGCAGATCATTTGAAACGGGGTTGGAGAAAAATTTGATATCAAGTACCACCGTCTTGATTGTAAATTTCAAACCATTGAGCTACAGGGATTTTTCATCTCCATAGCTGCCTATACACACATATGATTTTCATACCTAATATCTTAGCGCAATTAAAATCATTAGATTTTTTTGATTGGAATTTAAGTGAGCAGAAGATGTAAGTATTCTTGATCAATATTGTCCATGTTTTTTTTGAAAACCGCATTGCCTTTGCTGTATTCAATATAAAATGAGTCAAGATATCTTGTTAATGCACCTTCGTCTATGTTATACGTAAATACATGAATGGTGCCGATTTCATTGCTTGTGCAGTCTGCATTAAAAAGAATGATGTTACAGCGTGTTTTTAAATCCATAGCAACTTGTGAGATGACACCGTTTGCATCTGTTACTTGTACATAAAATGGTGCGGCAATTTCAGCCGATTTTTCCTCCAAAAATTGTCGTGCGCCCTCTAATTTTATAAAGTCTTGAACAAACATTGGACGCTTGGCTTTTACATGAAATTCCAATTCTTTTACAATAATTGCATGAAAATTCATTTTGATCACCTCTAACTTTCTTCTATAATCCATATTCTAACATTTTTTAAACATAGATGGAGAACACATGGTAAAAAATTATTAAAGTTGACTTTTATTCCATGGAATAAACGATTGTTCTTGCGTGGAGTTTAAAATATATGAGATTTACAAATATAAAAAATCCATAATTTTATCATTGTCTTTCTGAACGATTTATTTTTCATAATGAAATTGGGGTGGATAAATTTGGTATGGGAAATCTGCTGTATTTTCATGAGGAGACGGAAATGATAAAACTGTTCTTTAGAAATAAAAGGTAAACAAAAAAATAGCGATCATTTTTTATGAAAAAGTACAAAATTTTAAGGGGGAATTTCTATGTGTGTAAAGGTAGCTATCAATGGTTTTGGACGAATCGGACGGACTGTATTTCGCTATGCACACCAAAATCCGCATATTGAGATTGTGGCCATCAATGATTTGACCGATGCCAAAATGCTTGCACATCTATTAAAATACGATTCAATTCATGGTACATTTTCTGCAGAGGTTCGGGCGGATGATTCCCATTTAATTGTTGATGGAAAAAAAATCCAGGTGATTGCCAAAAAAGATCCAGTACAGCTTCCATGGGCAAGTCTTGGTGTAGAGATTGTGGTTGAATCAACTGGACGTTTTACTCATCGAAACGATGCAAAGAAGCACTTGACAGCAGGTGCAAAGAAAGTCATTATTTCCGCGCCAGCAACGGATGAGGATCTTACCATTGTAATGGGTGTTAACGAACAAAACTATAAGCCACAAAAAGATTTCGTCATTTCCAATGCGTCTTGTACAACAAATTGTTTGGCACCATTGGCAAAGGTCTTGAATGATACGTTTGGAATCCGGTCAGGGATGATGACAACTGTACATTCATATACCAATGATCAGCAAATTTTGGATCTTCCACATAAAGATTATCGACGTGCGCGTGCAGCTTCTGAGAGCATTATTCCGACCAGTACGGGTGCAGCAAAAGCAGTTGGTCTTGTTTTACCTGAGCTGAAGGGGAAACTAACTGGGATGGCGGTACGTGTTCCGACACCGAATGTTTCCTTGGTTGATTTGGTTGTTATTCTGGAAAAAAATGTGACGGTTCAGGAAGTGAATGCGGCTTTAAAATCCGCTGCAGACGGATCTATGAAAGGCATTTTGGCATATAGTGAGCAACCGCTTGTTTCAAGGGATTATAATGGAATAACGGTTTCTTCAACCATTGATGCACTATGTACCATGGTACTTAATGATAATATGATAAAAGTGATTGCATGGTATGACAATGAGTCGGGTTATTCGCATCGTATCATTGATTTAATTTTGTTTCTTGTAAAAAAAGGGTTGTAAATCCAGATTGAGTTTTGAATTTTTCATAAAATCACGATGAGATGGGGGGAGTTTTCCTCTCTTTTTTTACATATTTCACCAATTTTGTTGTAAAATGTCATAGAGGAGGATTGAGTCATGAAGAAAACGATTCGCGACGTGGACGTAAAAGGTAAAAGAATTTTTTGTCGGGCGGATTTTAATATTCCGATGAAGGACGGAAAAATTGTAGATGAGACGAGAATTTTATGTACGATACCGACCATTCGATATTTAATTGACCAAGGGGCAAAGGTAATTTTGGCAAGTCATTTGGGTCGACCAAAGGGGCAAGTGATTGAGGATTTACGCATGACTCCGATTGCTGAATGTCTGTCGAAAATCTTGGCACAACCAGTGCACAAAGTAGATCATATTTTTGGACCAGAAGTAGATGAAAAAATTGCATCTTTAAAAAATGGAGATGTGCTTTTATTGGAAAATTTGCGCTTTGACATTAGGGAAGAGAAGAATGATCTAGAATTTGCAAAGAAATTGGCTTCTTATGGAGAAATTTTCGTCTGTGATGCTTTTGGAGCAGCGCATCGTGCACATGCATCGATCTCTGGGATTGCTGGTTATGTTCCGTGTGTTGCTGGATTTTTGATGGAAAAGGAAATTGAGGTGTTGAGTAATGCCTTAAATCATCCAAAGCGTCCGTTTACGGCGATTGTTGGTGGATCAAAGGTAAAGGATAAAATTGGAGTTATTGATCGTCTGCTTGATAAAGTAGACTCTTTAATTATTGGTGGCGGTTTAGCATATACATTTTTAAAAGCAAAGGGCTATGAAATCGGAAATTCTTTATTGGAAGAAGATAAAATTGAATTGGCAAAAGGATTTATCAAAAAGGCCGAAGAAAAAGGCGTTCGTTTTTGTATGCCGGTTGATACAGTTGTTGCGGATGGTTTTTCAGAAACAGCGAATACAAAAACGGTCGATATTGATCAGATTCCGCTCGGATGGATGGGGCTGGATATTGGACCAAAAACGATTCAACAGTATGTCGAGGTGATTAAAAATTCCAGTCTTGTGATTTGGAATGGTCCCATGGGTGTATTTGAGATGGAACCGTTTTCTTCTGGCACAAAAGCTGTGGCGATGGCATTGGCCACATCAGATTCGACCTATTCCGTAATCGGTGGCGGGGATTCTGCAGCGGCCGCAGAAAAATTTCAGGTGGCAGACCAAATGGATCATATTTCAACTGGTGGTGGAGCTTCTTTGGAATTTATGGAGGGAAAGAAGCTTCCAGGTATCGAAGTGTTACAAGATAAAGAATAAAATGAGGTGGAGATATGCGTAAACCGATTATTGCAGCAAATTGGAAAATGCATAAAACCGTAGCAGAGGCAGTCGCATTTATCCAGGCGTTAAAAGGAAAACTTCCCGATTCAAATCAGGTAGACAGCGTGATTTGTATGCCAGCTATCTCTTTATTTGCTGGTGTCAAGGCAGCAAAAGAAACCGGAATAAAAATCGGTGCACAAAATATGTATTTTGAAAAGGCGGGTGCGTTTACTGGAGAAATCAGTCCTATAATGCTAGAAGATTTATCTGTTTCGTATGTGATTCTTGGACATTCAGAACGGCGTGGAATTTTTCAAGAATCGAATGAAATGATCCAAAAAAAAGTTATGGCAGCTTATTTGCATCATTTAATACCCATTGTTTGTTGTGGTGAATCTTTGGCAGAACATGAGACAGGGAAAACAAATGAAATTGTAAAAAATCAAGTGCTGTCTGCATTTTCAGCATGTACCAAAGAGCAGGTGACACGATCTGTCATTGCCTATGAACCAATTTGGGCAATTGGAACCGGGAAATCCAGTTCGGCAGCGGATGCCGATGAAACATGTGGATATATTCGCAGCGTGATTGAAGAAAGGTTTGGAACAGACGCTGCAGAGAAAATTCGGATCCAATATGGTGGCAGTGTGAAGCCAGACAATATTTCTGAGTATATAAAGAAGGAAAATATAGATGGGGCATTGGTTGGTGGCGCCGGTTTGGAACCCGAATCGTTTCTTCAATTATTGGAGGCAGGAAAGCAATGAGTCAAAAACCATTAACCGCATTAATTATTTTAGATGGCTTTGGCTGGCGTGAGGAGGATGCAGATAATGCAGTCAATCAAGCTAATAAACCAAATTTTGATACGTATTGGAACATATATCCGCATGCCACTTTAACAGCTTGTGGTGAAGCAGTCGGGCTTCCTGAAGGACAAATGGGGAATTCCGAAGTTGGACATACCAATATTGGTGCTGGAAGAATTGTGTATCAAAGTCTGACCAAAATCAATATTGCAATTCGAAAAGGCGAATTTGCACAAAACGAAGTGTTGAAAAAAGGTATGGCTTATGCAAAGGAAAATCAGCGTGCCATCCATTTTATGGGATTGTTGTCGGATGGCGGGATTCATAGTCATATTAATCATTTGTTTGCTTTATTGGAAATGGCAAAGGACTATGATTTGGAACGCGTTTATGTGCATAGCTTTTTAGATGGTCGAGATGTTGGTCCGCAAACGGCCAAAACATATCTTTTGGATTTGCAAGAAAAGCTAAAGCAGCTACAAATTGGAAAAATGGCAACGATTTCTGGACGATATTATGCGATGGATCGTGACAATCGTTGGGAGCGTGTGAAAAAGGTATACGATGCCATTTGTTATGGTGAGGGGATGAGATTTCAGGATCCATTGATAGCTGTTGATACGAGCTATAAAGATGATGTTTTTGATGAATTTGTTGTACCGATTGTCTTGACAGATGAAAACAATGAACCGATTGCAACGCTGGAATCTGGCGATGTCGTTGTGTTTTTCAACTTCCGACCGGATCGAGCGATTCAGCTTTCCAATGCTTTGACACAGTCAGGGTTTGATTCATTTGATCGGGGTTTCAGTCCACCAAAACATTTGCATTATATTTGTATGACGCATTTTAGTGAAACGGTGAATGGTACTGTTGCTTTTGCAGCAACCGATTTGACCAATACTTATGGTGAAATTATTGCGAATAATGGTTTAAAGCAACTGCGAATTGCAGAGACGGAGAAGTACCCACATGTGACTTTTTTCTTTAGCGGAGGGCGTGAAAAGGAATTTGAAGGTGAGACACGAATTTTAATTCATTCGCCAAAGGTTGCAACCTATGATTTGAAGCCAGAAATGAGTGCTTATGAGGTTGGCGATGCTTGTGTACAAGCAGTTGAATCGGGACAATTTGATACAATCATTTTAAATTTTGCCAATCCAGATATGGTTGGACATTCTGGAATTCTGGCAGCAACAAAAAAGGCAGTGGAAGCGGTGGATGAAAACTTAGGAAAAGTTGTTCGTGCGGTTTTAAAGCAAGGCGGTGTTTGTTTAATTACGGCAGATCATGGGAATGCAGAGGTTATGAAACAAGCGGATGGTTCACCAATGACTGCTCATACGACCAACCCAGTGCCAATTATTATCACCAAAAAAGGTGTCACACTGCGCAGTGACGGCATTTTGGCGGATTTAATTCCGACTATGCTGGATTTATTGGAAATTGAGCAGCCACCAGAAATGACTGGAAGAAGTTTAATTCAAAAATAGGGTCGTACTGACAATCCCTAAAATACCACAAAAGTTTTGAAATAGAGTCTGTTGGATGAAAATGGGGTCTAAAAGCTCTGATGTAAAGTTTTCAAGCTGAAACATTTGCATAATGGTGGGAAAATAATTTGATTTTTATATAAAAACTTTGTTGAAGGAGGCAATTTTATGCCAATTATTTTTGATATTTATGCACGTGAGGTTTTGGATTCACGCGGGAATCCAACTGTAGAGGTAGAGGTATTGACAGAGTCTGGAGCAAAGGGGCGGGCGATGGTTCCGTCTGGTGCTTCTACGGGTGAATATGAAGCGGTTGAGCTTCGCGATGGAGAGAAAGGTCGCTATTTGGGAAAAGGTGTACAAAAGGCGGTTGATCATGTGAATGAAGTGATTGCACCGGAATTGGTTGGATTTGATGTAATGGATCAGGTTGGTATTGATTTGACCATGATTCAATTGGATGGTACAGATAACAAAAGTAAACTTGGAGCCAACGCTATTTTAGGTGTTTCAATGGCGGTTGCGCATGCAGCAGCTGATTATTTAGGTGTTCCGCTATATACCTATCTAGGCGGTTTCAATGCCAGAACTTTACCAACACCGATGATGAATATTTTAAATGGCGGTGAGCATGCGGATAACAATGTGGATATTCAAGAATTTATGGTTATGCCGGTTGGCGCACCAACATTTAAAGAAGCACTGCGCATGGGTGCGGAAATTTTTCATGCTTTAAAAGCGGTATTAAAGGCAAAGGGCTATAATACAGCAGTCGGTGATGAAGGTGGGTTTGCACCGAATCTAAAATCTAATGAAGAAGCGTTGTCTACCATTATTGAAGCGATTGAAAAAGCAGGTTACAAGCCGGGTGAGGAAGTACTACTTGCAATGGACGTTGCCGCTTCTGAAATTTATGATAATGAAACGAAGAAATACAAACTAATGGCAGAGGGTAAGGCATTAACCAGTGCGGAAATGGTTGACTTCTTTGAAAGCTTGGTAGATAAATATCCAATTGTTTCCATTGAAGATGCATTGGATGAAAATGATTGGGAAGGTCATAAAATGCTAACAGAACGCATTGGTGATCGTGTACAATTGGTTGGTGATGATTTATTCGTTACCAATACAAAAAAATTAAGCGAAGGAATTGCCAAAGGTGTTGGCAATGCGATTTTAATTAAGGTCAATCAAATTGGAACGTTAACTGAAACTTTTGAAGCCATTGAAATGGCAAAGCGTGCCGGCTATACAGCGGTTGTTTCGCACCGCTCTGGTGAAACAGAAGATGCGACAATTGCCGATATTGCGGTGGCAACCAATGCTGGACAAATTAAAACCGGTGCCCCGTCTCGTACTGACCGTGTGGCAAAGTACAATCAATTGCTAAGAATTGAAGATGAATTAGGCGAGCTTGCTGTATACGGTGGTCTTAAATCTTTCTACAACATCAAACGCTAATCATTTTTAATGAAAAATACGTCTGAAATTGGTCATACAGCGTTTATAGTAAAAAACTCTCATTTAGGTGTGTTAATCACATTTAGATGGGAGTTTTTTTGTGCTTATATCCGATTTGTTGAAAAAATTTATGTTAAAATTTTAGATTGAGAATTATTCAAATTAAAGTAGAGAAACGTACAATTACAATGTTGGTCAATGCATTTAATATTTAACAGAACATCATGAAATTGAAGACGTGGTCTCTTTGCATAGTAAAAAATTCATTAAGCATCAACAAGCAATTGGTAATCAATCGACTTATATTAACATATTGATTACAGGCATCCGATTGCTTTATGTATTTTTGTTTAAAGAAGCGTATGTGTCATTGAATACTATGAACAAAATTAGGAAGATAAACCAGTGATTAAAATCTTTTCTGATAAAGAAGTGGCATGAATGATTGCTGTATATGATTTCAAAACATACCTCAATGCAAGAAATAAGGTCATTGTGACTATGTTTGTGGACACGGGTATACGAATGAGTGCGCTTATCAATCTTCAAAGTGACTGGGTTCATGGTACAAGCATATGAGTATTTGGGAAAGGTTCAAAACGGGGGTGTGTTCCAATTGGTCTCGTGCTGGAGAAATACATGATTCGCTATGCGTGTATAAAAGAGGATTATTTCAAAAGCAACAATCTTTGAGCGTAACGATTATTTCTTATCAATAGGTGGCAATCCTGTTACAACTGTTCAAATACAAAATGTGACTGGGAATGCCAATAAGAAAGCGAAAGTGCATGAAAGAGATTCGATGTTCACCTCATACTTTAAGATACCATTCAATTTAATCAAATTCAATATGATTAACAAATATTAATGGAACATTAGGTGGTAAAGTGATTGCTACCTTTAGCAATATCAAATCATAATATTTATGTTGGGTGTATTGTGCCATAGCACAACATTTGGTCGTGATTATCCAAAACTTGGTTTATAACTGAGCAATTTGATTATTCTTTGTTGGACATGTAACACTGATTTAGGCAATGGTAGCAAATTGGACTTCGATTGGAGTTACCAGAATTAGAGTTTATTTTATCGTATGGTTCACAGATGAACCAATTTACTTAGTACTGAAAAATTAGAAGTGAACAACATAAGTCACTTCTAATTTTTTCATTACCAAGACAACAAAGCAATATTTACAACTGAGTTTTAATTTTTGAGTGAGATGATTTTAAGATATAATATGATAGAAGTGTTATGTATGAGGATGGTAAAAATGTTTAAACAAAACCTATTTGATGCAAGTAAATACATTAAAGCAAAACCAGTTGTAAAATGGGCTGGTGGTAAAACACAAATGTTAGATATACTTGTTTTAAATAAGCCTGAGAAATTTAATAAATATATTGAACCTTTTATTGGTGGAGGTGCTCTATTTTTTGACCTTTCACCTGAAAATGCAATCATATCTGACTCCAACCCTGAATTGATAAACCTTTATAAGGTTATTGCAGATGATGTTGATGAATTGATTGTTAAATTAAAAGAAATGAAAAATGAAGAAGAATTTTATTATATGGTAAGAGCAACAAATCCTGACACCTTAACAAAAATTGAGAAGGCAGCCAGAACTTTATTTTTAAATAGAACCTGTTTCAATGGCTTGTATAGGGTGAATAAAAAAGGGGAATTTAATGTTCCTTTTGGTAAATATAAAAATCCTAAAATTTGTGATGAAGAAAACTTGAGGGCTGTTAGTAAAGCTTTAGAGAAGGCTACTATTATTCATAGTGATTACAAAAAGATACTGCGTGATTATGCAGAGCCTGGTGATTTTATCTTTTTAGATCCTCCATATTTCCCAGTATCACAGTACGCTGATTTTAAAAGATATACCAAAGAACAGTTTCATGAAGAAGACCAAAAAGAATTGGCGGATGAAGTAAAACGATTAAGGGATTTAGGTTGTCATGTACTTCTTACTAATTCTAATCATCCTTTGGTTCATCAATTTTATGAAGAGTTTGAGATAAGTGTCCATCAAACTAAGAGAAATATAAATAGCAATGCTTCAAAAAGAACTGGGGAGGATGTACTTGTTAAAGTCGAGCCATACAAGCGAAAGATTATAGCAAAACCGATAGAATTACCTGAGCAAATGAGCAAATTTCCTTCAACACGCTTTATGGGAAGTAAAGAAAAGCTCTTAAATTATATTTGGGGAGTTGCTTCACAATTTGAATTTGAAACGGTTTTGGATTTGTTTAGCGGCAGCGGTGTAGTGAGCTACATGTTTAAAGCCCAGAATAAGCAAGTGTTTAGTAATGATTATATGGCATTCTCTGCTAATATAACTAAGGCTTTAGTTGAAAATAACAATGTTGTTTTAACTGAAAAGGATTTAGAGATAATTTTAAATGAAGATACAGTAACTGATCATTTTGTCTCTGCTACTTATAAAGATTTATATTTTTATGATGAAGATAATGCCTTTATCGATATAGTCAGAGCAAACTTGAGAAAATTAAAAAATGAAAATAAGGAAGCTCTTGTTTTAATGGCTCTTGTTCGTGCTTGTCTGAAAAAGAGACCCAGAGGAATTTTTACTTATACTGGATATCGCTATGATGATGGAAGAAGAGATTTGACATTAACTTTGAAGGAACAATTTTTAGAAGCTGTTGAGGCAGTTAATAATGCCGTTTTTGATAATGGTAAAGCGAACTTTTCACATCATGGAGATGCAATGTTCACAGAACAAAAAGCTGATTTAGTATATATTGACCCACCATATTATAGCCCATTAAGCGATAACGAATATGTTAGAAGGTATCACTTTGTAGAAGGTTTAGTAAGGGACTGGCAAGGTGTTGAAATGCAGTGGCATACAAAAACAAAAAAATTCAAGAGTTATCCTACTCCTTTTAGCACGCAAAAAGGAGCATATGAAGCATTTGACCAACTGTTTGAGCATCACCAGAACAGCATCATAATTGTTTCATATTCTTCCAATTCATTGCCGAATAAAGAAGATATGGTAGAGATAATGAAAAAATATAAAAGAAATGTCGATGTAGTATCTGTGGACTATAAATATTCATTTGGAAATCAAGGACATAAGGTTGGAAATAACAAAAATTCAGTAGAAGAGTATTTGTTTATTGGATATTGATTCTAGGGGGAGAATTGGATGGTTGGAAAGGCTTGGTACATTGGTAATACTACAATTAGAAATGCTAAAAGGTTAAAGGAAGGGTTAAGAGTGCTTGTTAATTCTCATCTCCATGGGAATTTGATAGGGAAAACTAATGAACAAAAATTTGCAAAGTTGCTACATGAAGAAGGTGTTGTTTTCGTCAAGCGTTTAGATGATTTGCCAGAAAGTGACACTAGTGATGTAGGAAGAAAGTGGAGAGCTGCATTAATGCAATTGGGATTTCTTAAACATGCAGAAGCAGATAACCCTTTTACAGTGACTTCAAACGGTATTAGGTTAATAAATGTAAATACGCTTCCAGCAGAGCAAGAAGTATTTTTAAGAGCGTTATTAGCACACCAAATTCCATCTGAAATAGAAGATTTTCCTGAGCCTATCTTTAGTCCTTTACGAATTGTTTTAGAAGTGTTAGCAAAATTAGAAAGTGAAAATTTAGAAGCGAAAATTTCAAAGGATGAAATGGCTTCTATTGTTCAGGTTACAAGAAGAATTGAAGACGTAGATAATGCTGTCAATAAAATTAAAGAGTATCGGGAGCAACTTTCGCAGATTCGTGTAGCCAGAGATAAGAGGCAGTTTGTTAATGCTTATCGTGATAATGTTGCTACGACTTTAACAGGTCAAAGTTCAGGTACTCTTAATGATTATGCGGATTCTAATTTTAGATACTTAAAATTAACAGGACTTTTTATTGAAAATGGCAGTTCACTAAAAATTGCAGTTCATAAACAAACAATATTTGAACAAATTTTGCTTGAACCATGGAGACCAATCCCATCAGTTGATTACTTGAATGTTCTATGGAGTGGAGCAATATTACCAACAGACAATGCTGTTAAAGCAATAGAAGCTATTCAAGCTACAGCTACCCTTTTACAAAATAATGGAGAGCAAATTACTCTTCCAGAGTTACGATTCTTAAATCAACAAGATTTATCACATTTAAGGCTTAACCTAGAAGAAGATTGGTTAAAAGTACTAGAAAAACGGTTTGCTAGTAATCAAGTTAATGAATGGGAAGATATACTTGAATATTTAAAAGCCTTAACTAGACCAATTAGAAGAGGTAGCAAAATTCCACAAGGAGAAGGACCAGCTTATTTTGAGTGGGTTTTATGGCGAGCATTTTTAGCAATAAATCATTTGCAAAATGCTCCTTGGGAAGCGAGACGATTTAGAATTGATGAAGAATTTTACCCGCTTGGACATGCTTCTGGTGGTGGCTCAGATTTAATATTTGAATTTGATGATTTTGTTATAGTAGGTGAAGTAACACTTTCAAGCTCTACTAGACAAGAAGCTATGGAAGGTGCTCCAGTAAGAAAACATGTTGCAGATATGGTAGATTACTATGCAGAAAAAGGAAAGCGTGTTTATGGTTTATTTATGGCAAATACAATTGATACAAATACTGCTGAGACATTTCGTTTAGGTGTATGGTATCAACAAGATGATAGGAAAATGGATTTAGAAATTTTACCTCTTACACTAGAGCAGTTTATCACTATTTTTGAGAATGGTTTTAATGGTGTTCAGCGAAGAATTGATTATAGAATGTTTGAAGAGCTTATTAATGATTGTAGGGAGGTTTGCTCTACTTTAGATGCACCATCGTGGAAGCAGTTTATTGATGAAGAAATCAATCATTTTGTGAGTAGAATGCAGGAAATTTCTTAATAAGAATAATATTAAGGTACACAGGTAATGGTATAATCCTACACTTTTATAAGGTTATTCAATGAGTTTTCTCTCTATTGGACTTCGATTGTGAGCCTATTATCATAGATACGATAATCATTTCATTTAAAGAAAAGCTTTTTAACTGGTTTGTGCATGAACCATAATTTATTTTGTTAGATCAAAAAGGTTTTAGATTTTCCCATAAAAAAACACTGAGTGTTCAGTAGAATGGTTCCGACTGAATTCTCGGTGTTTTATTTTAGGCAAAAAATGATACAGCAACAGCTAAAATAAAGAAGATCACGGATACAACAATGGTTGCTCGGTGTAAAACGAGGTCAATGCCTCTTGCTTTTTGTTTCCCAAATAAATGCTCTGCACCACCTGAAATGGCTCCAGAAAGTCCAGCACTTTTTCCAGATTGAAGCAATACAAGAATAATTAAAGCAATACATGTAATCACCAATAACACTGAAGCAATTGTTAACATACAAAGTCCTCCCAAAGTGAATATCCTTCTTATTACCATATCATATTTTTATAAACAGAACAACTGTTTTTACTTATGTTTGTTGGTAAATTGAAGAGAAAATTGGTAAAAAAAGCGAAAACAGGATACACTAAGAACAAGGTGTTTCAAGCAGTAAACGGAAAGGAAGAAAAGAATGAATCGGGAAAGTATTTTAAATTATATGCAAGAAGAAGCCTATAAACCATTAACCATTCATGAGTTAGAGGAGGTATTTCATATTGAAGGTGCAGACCATTTTAAGGATTTTGTGAAGCTTTTGGTTTCAATGGAAGAGGCAGGTGATATTGTTCGCACAAGAAAAAATCGTTATGGCTTGCCACATTTGATGAATTTGATTCGGGGTCAGTTGATCGCGAATCAAAGAGGATTTGCCTTTGTCGTACAGGAAACAAAAGGTGAGCCAGATATTTTTATTCCACCATCCGGAATTCACTCGGCTATGCACAAAGATACGGTTTTTGTTCGTTTGGACACACAGCAGACAGGCAAACGTCCAGAAGGTGAAGTGGTACAAATCATTCGGCGTGGGATAGTACGTGTGGTTGGCAGTTATTGTGCCATTCATAACTATGGCTTTGTCATCCCTGATGATAAAAAAATTTTTTCCGATATTTTTGTTAATAAGGAAAATACGATGGGTGCCATGGATGGGCATAAAGTTGTTGTTGAAATATTGTCATATCCTGAAAATAGGCGTAGTGCGGAAGGAAAAATCGTGGAGATATTGGGACATAAAAATGATCCTGATGTCGATATTTTATCTATTATTTATAAGTATGATTTGCCAATCGATTTTCCGTATGAGGTTATGCATGAAGCAAATGCCATACCCGATGTTCCTGCAGCGTCGGATTATGAAAATCGACGTGATTTACGTGATGAAATGATTGTAACCATTGATGGAGCAGATGCTAAGGATTTAGATGATGCTGTGCAGGTGCGCATTTTATCCAATGGAAATTATTTGCTCGGGGTTCATATTGCCGATGTCAGTCATTATGTACAGGAAGGGAGTGCTATAGATCGTGAAGCACTTCAACGAGGAACCAGTATTTACTTGGTTGATCGTGTGATTCCAATGATTCCGCATCGTTTATCTAATGGGATCTGTTCTTTAAATCCAAAAGTTGATCGACTGACTCTATCTTGTGAAATGGAAATTGACGCCAAAGGTACAGTGGTACAATATGAAATTTTCCCCAGTGTTATTCGGACAACAGAGCGTCTGACTTACACAGCTGTAAATGAAATTTTAACAGAAGAGAATGAAAAAACACGTGCACAATATGCAGCGCTTGTTCCAATGCTTGAGGATATGGCAGTACTTGCAGAAATTTTACGCAAAATGCGTTTTGCTCGGGGCTCGATGGATTTTGATACAAAAGAAGCGAAAATTTCTGTCGATGAAGATGGCAAGCCAATGAATATTGAAGTGCGTGAGCGTGGTGTTGGAGAACGGTTGATTGAGGAATTTATGCTAAAGGCAAATGAAACGGTTGCTCAACATTTCTTTTATATGGATGTTCCATTTTTGTATCGAGTTCATGAAGAGCCAAAGGAGGACAAGCTGGAAAGCTTTTTACAATTTATTGCTGGACTCGGGCTGCAAGTACGAGGCATTGGAAATGAAATTCATCCGAAAACATTGCAGCAAATTTTACATCATGTAGCGGATTCACCAGAGCAAACCATTATTTCAACGGTGCTTTTGCGGTCGATGAAGCAAGCGAAATACAGTGAGGAATGTTTGGGGCATTTTGGACTGGCCACCCGTTTTTATACCCATTTTACTTCTCCGATTCGGCGCTATCCAGATTTGATTGTACACCGTTTGATTCGAAAATATTTGATTGCTGGAGATTGTCAGCAGCAAACTTTGGCGATTCAAAAGGAAATTTTACCAGATATTGCTGAGCATACATCCAATCGCGAGCGGCGAGCGGTTGATGCGGAACGGGAAACAGATGCATTGAAAAAGGCAGAATATATGTTGGATAAAATGGATGAGGAATTTGAAGGGATCATTAGCTCGGTCACAAATTTCGGTATGTTTGTCATGCTGCCAAACACAATTGAAGGACTTGTTCATATGAGCTGTTTGACCGATGATTATTATAGATATGATGAACGGCACTATGCATTGATTGGTGAGCGAACTGGCAGTGTATTTCGTATTGGGGATGAGGTAAAGGTACGCTGTATTGGTGTTGATAAAGCTGAGCATGCGATTGATTTTGAAATTGTAGGGATGAAAGGAAAACGTAAAGGAAAAGAGAAAAAAATTATCGTTACATCTGTTTCCTCAAAGAAATCTGATCATCGCAAGAAGAAGGCAAAAAAATCCGGGCGCAAAAAAGAAAATGGGAAAAAATCCAAAGGGAAAAAGGCAAAAAAATTTTATGAGCCTGTTCCTTCATTAAAGCGACCTGGGAAACGAAAAAAGAAAAAATAAAGAGATGTAGTAAAAGCCTTGGATACCGGTTGATTCTATAAGTTGAATCCGAAATTTTTTATTGCTTTATAAAAAATCGTAACAATTTCAGACTGTAGACAAAATACTTTGAGCTCGCTTTTTAAGGTATTTTGTCTACAGTCTGTTTGTATGTCATATTTTATAGGGAAATGATACATTTTGTGCTTTCTTCCCTTAAAAAATTGTATATATAAAAATTTTATTAAAATATTTTTTTCTAATTATTAAGATAAATACAGCTTAGTACGATTAAAAACAAAAAAATTTTGCCAAATATGAACGAAAAATGACCAGTTATGAACAGCGTATTGCTTTTTTCTAGTAAAATAGTATTTTAATGATATATACATATAAAAATTGGCCAATAGAAATGTATATGAAAATATAAAATTATTAAGGAAGAGTTGTTCATTATGAAGAATAGAACAAAAAAGTTGTTTTGGCATTGGCATTGTCAGCCGGAGTGGTTGGTTTAGGGGGATTGACAGTACAGGCAGCAACAGTTGCAACTTACTTTTTTGAGTTTCAGACGAAAGTGGTAGGTGATTATAAATATCTGCTACAAGAAAAACAAACCTCTACAACTGCAAGAGGGACAACCTATTTAAATGGTTCCCCATCGGCTGCAAGTGCAGGTTATAAAATTACACTAAATGCAGGCGTATTTGGTCCAAGCTATAATACTCCAGTTTGGTATGCAGACGGAGGTTCAGAGACTGATAGTTTTGGGACAATTAAAAATGATACGTATCGGATAATTGTAGAGAAAATGTCTGGAAATACCGAGGCGATAATTAAAGGCAGCGGCAGACTTGATCAATAGGTTATAAAATGAAAGGGAGAAAGCTACTGTTTCTTTCTCCTTTTTCGTAAAAAGAAAGGGGTGTTTGATTTGGAAGTACATGATCAAGTGATGACATATATAGATACAGCGAAAGAAAAAATGCGCTGGAAACGGGCAAAGAAGTTGATGGAATTGGAGCTTTCAGAGCAATTATATGATGAAATTGACCAGCATGTACAAGAAGGCTTATCGGAAGCTGAAGCGGTGAAGGCGGTTTTTGACAAAGCTCAAGCACCAGAGGTTGTCGGAGATACATGGGATAAACAATATCGTCCCAAAATTGCATGGAAGTTTGGAATATTTGTGCTTACTTTGATTTTTATTGGGTTTGCTTTCTATTTGGTTACCGTTTCGGTAAATGATTTGTTTATGGGGTATGTTACGAAAAGTCTTTTTGTTATGCTGGGATGCGGTATACTGCTTTGGGCTGTCATTTGTTTGATTGATTATACATTATATTTTCGATATGCAAAGCTTTTATATACTGTGCTTTGTTTGCTGAGTTTGGGTGTATTTTATTATGAATCTACTTATCGAAACGGTTTTGATTGGCTCAACTATATCTTTTTATTTTTCCCGATTTTATGGGGGGGATTGTTGTTTTATTGGAAAAACCATAATTATGCACTTTTGAAAGTTTCATTGTTTGCGCTTTTCCCGATGTTATTGGCCGGATATATGATGTCTGCCGTTTTGTTAATTTACTTGTTTTTGTCTTATTTATTTATAATTGGCTATGGAATTTGGCAAAAATGGCTACCACTTTCTTTACTTGACTGGATTTTCTTTGGTGTGAATGCCGTATATATCGGTTATAACGTATTTTATTTAACCTATCATTCTCCTTATGTATATGATACGCCAAAATTGTTGGAATCTGCTTCTTTTATAGGGCATATCACTGCACCGATTGCATCAGACCAGTTATTTAATCATCTGGAAAGTATCATACAGAATCATCCACTCATAGTATATATTCAACAGTTTGGGTGGTTGCCTGTCATAGTTATTTTATGGCTGGGTCTTGTATTTTTATTTTTTTTCCTAAAGATGATGTATAAGGAAAACAGTGCATTAGGAAAGTTGTTGATTTTCCTTGTTATGGTCATTTTCTTTATACAAGGTGTAGTCGGTATACTGGATATTGCTGGTATTTTTTTGACTACAGCGGAAAGTCCATTTTTGATCTATCCGCCATTTTTGGTTGCAAAGCCGATATTTCTTGTCATCAATCTGATGTTTGCCGGTCTTGTATCGGCAGTGGTGTACCAGCAAACCATTGGAGAGAAATTGCTCCAAATGCGACTGAAACAAATGCAAGAAGAATAAGGAGGGCTGTATATGCCGTTATTGACAGCAAAAGATATTACGAAAGTATATGGAGAAGGTGCGATGGCATACCGAGCTTTGTCCTCAGTTTCTTTAAGGATTGAAGCCGGAACCATCAACGTGATTATGGGAAAAAGTGGTTCAGGGAAATCCACGCTTTTAAGTATTCTTGGTGGAATGGAAAAGCCAACAAAAGGACAAGTGTATTTTCGCAATCAAGATTTTTATCAGGGAAAGGAAGAAAAACAAGCAGAAATTCGAGGAAAACATTTTGGCTTTGTTTTTCAAGCGTATTATTTAATTCCAGAGCTGACGGTTTATGATAATATTTTTATGCCGCTTTATATAAATGGAGCCACAAAAAAAGCATGTAATATTTTGCCGCTTGCGCAACAGTTGGACATTGCCGATAAGCTTCAAGCATTTCCACATCAGCTTTCCGGTGGGCAACAGCAACGGGTGTCTATTGCACGTGCAATGATCAATCAGCCAGAAATTTTATTTGCTGATGAGCCAACTGGCAATTTGGATCGCAAAAACAGCGATACCGTTATGCAAATTTTGGAGACATTATGTAAAACAAATAAGCAATCGCTTGTAATTGTGACACATGATGAAAGTTTGGTGAAAAATCCAGATCAGCTGTTTTTGCTTGAAGATGGGCGAATTATTAGTTGATTATGAAACGGGGTGAACCAATATGATAAGCTTAAAATTAGCGCTGCGTTTCTTGTTTTTAAATAAACGATTGAGTTTTTTAATGCTTGGGGTTTTATCGCTTGGCATTGTCATTTTATGTAGTGTAAATCTTGTTACACAAGAGCTGTTAAATCAAATCAAAGAAAAAGAATATTTAAAATATGGTGCTTTTCACGGCATCATGACGAAGGTAAGCGATGAGCAATATCAGCAATTTCAAACGCAGCCTTGGGTAGAAAGTGTCGGAGAAGTGCTTTTATACGGGACAGCCTCAAATTTTAATGGGAAGAACTATCCCGTAACTGTCGGATATTTTGATGAAACGGCATTGGATTTGGGTCGCATTGCCATTTTGGATGGAAGATTGCCGCAAAGTGCTGAAGAAATTGCCATTTCAGCTTTTTTGGCAAACGGAAAAGAAAATTTGCAAGTAGGGTCGACAACGATATTGGAAATTGATGGTGAACAAAAGCATGTGAAAATTTCAGGAATGATCAATAATTATAGCTGGAGATGGACATATGAAACCGATATTCAACTTGGAAAAAATGACTATCCGCAAATTTTCACTCACCAAGATTTCAAAGAAAATAAAAATGCTTCAATATTTCGCAGTTTGCTATTTACAGCCGATGTAGATTTTGCTTCAGAGGACGGATTGGGAAAAGGGCACCAAAAGCTGTTTGAATTCAATCAAGCCTTTCAACGTTCTATGGAAGATAGCTTTCAAAATACCAACTTACTGAATGGAGAATTGAATCGCTACAATCGATATGAGAATATGCATTTTTTGTTTTCATTTACATTATGGCTTGGTACGAGTATTTGTTGTTATTTGGTTTTTCAGTTGTTTTATCGGGACTTTCAGAGGAAAATCGGGATTTTTATGTCTTATGGTGCAAGGAAAAAACATATTTACGGATTTCTTTTTATTCAAATATTGATCATAACCGCTATGAGTGCCTTATTTGCATTGCCATTTGTATGGATTCTTTATCAAATATTTACAAAGCTTCCGTTTTTTATTTTTTCCAGTGCAAGCTTATGGGAACCGCAAAAAATTCAACTTCTTTTGGGTTGGTTTGCAATTATGCTGATCAGTATGGGGGTAATTGGTTGGTACTCGGTTCAAAGGCTGACACGAAAATCAATTGTATATAATTTACGTAATGTATCGCGCAAAAAAATGTCCTTTTATTTTTATAAAAAAATGGGAAAACTTCCTTTTGGATTGCGTTATTTTTTTACGCATATTTTGTCAAGCTGGAAATCTTTTGTCTTAATTATGTTTATGCTGACAACAACAATATTTTTACTTTTCATTTCACAGTATATGAATAAAATTTATGAAGTGTTAAATGAACCTATGCAATATTTTTTGTGTGATTCAGTAGGATCTAGTTATATTATGATGGAAGGGTTTCAAGTATCACAGCGAACGTATAAGCCGTTTATTTCGCTGGAGCAAAAAGAGCAGCTCACTGAATTGGAAGGAGTCAAAGACATTCAGTTTACGCCAAATAAAAATCATACAACCTTATATTTAAGTGAGAAAGATGTGCCGACCGGTTGGCGGCAGTGGTATGATATTTATAAAGATACATATGATTATTCACAAACACAGACGTTTCAAGAAATATTAGATCGAAGTGCGCATTTAAATATCCCGGAAAATCAAATTGCATTTCCCAGTGTTGTCTTTCGTTATGTGGATGATGCGGAAAGCAAGCTGATTCAAGCTGCATATCAATTGAATGGACAGCAAATGCAAAGGTTTAAAAATACAAAATCAGCAATTATCATTTTACCGGATGATTTTTCGGCACAAAAAGCAGATTTGCAAATTCCTAAAATGTATATGGGCAAAGTTGAAGCGAATGAACAAGGTGATTTTTATTTTTATTCTGAAACATTTCAGCCGCTTTACATTGCAGCAAACGGTTATATGCAGGAAAGCAACGGAATCATGTATTCTGGCGGCTCCCGAACACTTATGACGGTTATTTTCCATGAAAATCAAGCAAAAAATTTAACCTTATTTGATGGATATGGTGTGGCAACGCTGCATATAGATGAGAACGCCTCTCCTGAAGCAATCCAACAAATTGAAAATACATTGGTTGATGTTTCTATGCAAATTCCAGGCAGTCGAGTTAGTTCTACAGCAGAGGATAATCGTGCAATGGTGGCATTTGGTGAATATTTAATTTTTTTGGGTCAAATATTGTTTTTGATAGCAGGCATTTATGCACTATTGACCGTTTTGTTGTCCCTATATAGTCGTTATACAGAGCGAAAGTCGGAAATGGCATTAAATCATGCCAATGGCTTGTCAATTTTTTCTATGGTTAAAATGTTTGGCTATGAATTGTTGTTATGTTTCTTTTTTGCAATACTGATTGGAACGTTTTTTTCTGTATTTAGTGCACCTTTTATTGAACTTGGATTTACAGAAAAAGATGTAAAATATATTTGGTTATATGCTCGTAATTTATTAATCTTCCTAGCTATATTATTATTGTCACTCATTGTACCTTATATTTATTTAAAAAAACAGCCGATTATGCAAACGCTGCGTCAAGAAGAATAAGTATGAAAAGTTGTATATATAGTGAAAAAGGGGAATGGATGTAGAGCTTTTACTCTACCAAAGGTAAAGCAATATTTTGCCAGATGTGATTTTTTATTGGTGGAATAGACGAAAAGTTTCGCGAAAAAATTTATAATGTTTATCATGGGAGCCCAAAAGTAGTCTAAGTCAAGGTTTTTTTGTGTATTTTCTTTCTTTCATTTATAACTTCTTAAATACTATCGTTTTGGAAGGTTGAGTACCATTTGGGCATTACAAAGAAAACGCATTATATTGTTTAAATTTGCTTCTTTCTTTTCTTTATTCGATTTTAAGATGGGATAACTTTTGTAGCAATCATAAAAAGAGAGCATCTTTTTTCAAAAAATGGCTTGTTGGGAAGTTTCTCATCTTTTCTTGTAATGGAAAATGAACAAAAAAATTATGATAAAATCAAACGGTGATTCATGAGGGTATTGTGTTTTTCCTTCTCAAATGGATCAGGGTGAGCATAAATGATATGAAATAAAAATTTTCACTTTAAATTTACTGAAAAGAACGGTGGCTGGTATTTGCGGTTTTATTTTTTCTAAAATAAGTTGATCTTACTAGGATATGGCTTATTCTAGCATAAACAAACGGTTAGTTAATTTTCTTCCAAAAAAAGATTGCATTTTCTTCCAGAACATGTTTTAATAGTTTCAAAGCTTCTGTTATAAAACAGAAATTGATAGATTTTAGTTAATAATACAGGATAGAAGCAAGTTTTTTAGAAAAATAAAAACAGCGTTTCTTATTGCGAAACAAAATGAAGGTATGAAATGTGTTTTTATTTTATTTTTATTAAAAAATAAAAACGATGTTTCTTATTGCGAAACGAAAGGGGTGCGATTCTATATGTGTGCGGTAGGTGTAAAGACAGATTTAGAAAGTATTTTAAATCAGGAGAAAATAAAAGAGAAACATGAGGCAGGAATATATGGAAATGGTGCAGATATGATTGTTTATCCAACAACTGAAGAAGAAATTTCACAAATTCTGAAATATGCTCATGATAACCGGAAAAAAATTGTCATTGAAGGCAATGGATCAAAAAGAGGTTTTGGCGGAACAGTGGAAACCTATGATATTTGTTTGAGCCTACGAGACTATTGTGGAATTGTTGAGCATGCAGCCGGTGATATGACCATTACTGTAAAAGCTGGTACACCGTTTCAGGAAGTGCAGACATATTTGAAGAAGGAAAATCAGCGCATCTCAATGGATCCGTATAGTTTGCAAGCAGGAACAGTTGGCGGGATTATTGCTTCAAATGATAGTGGTCCCCGTCGTTTAAGCTATGGTTCGGCTAGAGATTCTGTTATTGGAATGCGTGTGATTTACCCTGACGGGACATGTATCCGTTGTGGTGGTAAAGTGGTTAAGAATGTGGCTGGTTATGATATGAATAAATTGTTTATCGGTTCTATGGGTACTCTTGCTGTAGTTACCGAAGTAACATTCAAAACGAAACCAACAGCTAAGTTTGAAAGTGTAATGTGTATTACCGTACCAGAAAAGGAAGGAAAGCAGTTGAAAGATCTTGCCATTCGTTTACTCGATTCGGTGATGGAGCCGATTTCTTTGCAGTATGTTACTTGTGCAACGAGTAAAAAACTTTTGGGTGTATCTGGTCCTACTTTGGTTGTTTCGTTTGAAGATGTAGAAAGCTCTGTACATTACGAGGAGAATTTTGTAAAAAGCCAGCTTTCTAAAGATGCCCAGGTTGTGATAAAAAGTCAGCAGGATGCAGAACAATTTTGGCTTGCTATGATGGCGCTGGCTCCGATTGTAAAAGAAAAAACAGAAGATGAAAACCACATAACGGTCGCAATGAAAATCGGTGTAAAAAATTTGGATGTCATAGATATAATGGAATACTGTGAAGTGATTTCCTATGAAAATCAGATTGAAATCCATGCGCATGGTGGTTTGGGGCACGGATTATGTGAAGTTTATTTAACTGGTAAGATGCAGCAAGTTATTGATAACATCAGTAGACTTGCACAAAAGGCAGAGGTGCTTGGTGGACATTATACTATAAAGCATGCACCACTTAGTGTGCGGCGTTCCATCAATACATGGCAAAAGCATGAGGGAACTTTTGCATTGATGCAGGGTATTAAGAAAGCTTGTGATCCGAACGGAATTTTGAATGAAAAGCGATTTGTTGGGGGGATTTAACGATGGAAATGCAGACAAAGACCCCGGTTTTGGGGAACTATATTTATCCAGATTTACCGGATGCAAGCAAGTGGGCGGATTGTGTACACTGTGGAATGTGTCTGGAAACCTGCCCGACTTATAATGTGACACAGCAAGAGCAAAATTCACCGCGCGGACGTGTACATTTAATGAAAAGTATTGCAGAAGGAAAAACGACGCTAAATGAGCAAATGGCCAAACCAATTCAAGCTTGCATTGATTGTCGAGCTTGTACAACGGCTTGCCCAGCAGATGTTCAGGTTGGGGCTTTAATTGAAGAGGTTCGCGGTCAACTGCGTCAGGCTATGCCATTAAAAGGATGGAAAAAAATGGTAAACAACTTGATTTTGCATCAGTTGTTCCCGCATCAAAATCGTTTAAATCGGTTGGGCGGATTTTTAAAATTTTATCAAAAAAGCGGTTTACAAACTGTTACACGTAAAACTGGTTTGATTAAAATCATGCCAGATCATTTGGTAGATTTAGAAAGTGTTATGCCAGAAATTAAAAAGCCTGTACGAAAAAGATATAAGGATATGAAGGTGATTCCTGCAAAAGGTGAGATGAAAAATGAAGTTGCCTTTATGACGGGCTGTGTTATGGATGTGATGTTTACAGAAGCCAATCAGGCAACCATTAATGTTTTAACAAGAAATGGAAACAATGTCACCATTCCAGAGAAGCAGGTTTGTTGTGGTGCATTACATTTTCATACGGGTGAACGTGAAAAAGGAAAAGAATTGGCAAAGCAGAATATTATCGCTTTTGAAGAGGCAGGCACGATTGTAATTAACTCTGCAGGCTGTGGTTGTATGTTGAAAGAATATGAAGAGATTTTCCATGATGATCCAGAGTGGGCGGATCGCGCCAAAGCATTTTCCCGCAAGGTTCAAGATATTTCGAAATATTTGGTTGATACAGGTTATGTAGCACCCAAATCTAAAGTCAATGTAAAATTGACTTATCATGATGCTTGTCATTTGGCACATGGGCAAGGGATTCGCAAAGAACCACGTGAACTGATTCAAAGCATTCCAGGTGTCGAGCTGATAGAAATGGAAAACTCAGATCGTTGTTGTGGAAGTGGTGGTGTATACAATGTTTTGCAGCCTGACTTAGCTGGGGCAGTTTTAAAACAGAAAATGGAATTTGTTCCTGATGATGTTGAATTGGTAGTTATGGGAAATCCTGGTTGTATGCTGCAAATGTCAATGGGAGTCAAAAAATATGGAAATGGGCAGAGAGTCATTCACATTATGGAATTAATGGATCAAGCTTACCAAAAAGAGGAGGTAGAGTAATGAATAAATCTGTTTTACATACCGATGATCCGCATATTTTATGTTTAGCAAAATTATTAAACGGATTTCAACCGATTCTTTTTGAAAAAGAGGATTTAATCGCTTATGATTGTGATGGATTTACATTGCATCGCCACTTGCCTAAAGCAGTTGTTTTTCCTGAAACAACTGAGGAGGTAGCAGCTGTTGTAAAATATTGTCATACCCATCAATTGCCATTTTTGGCTCGTGGTGCTGGAACAGGCTTGAGTGGTGGAGCGATTCCATTAAATGGTGAGGTAGTGATTAGTCTGGCAAGAATGAGAAAATTGCTTGAAGTAGATTTAGAGAATCGCAGAGCAGTGATACAACCAGGTTACGTCAACCTGAAGCTAACCAATCAAATTGCAAACAAAGGTTATTATTATGCTCCTGATCCATCTAGTCAATATTGCTGTACAATTGGTGGAAATGTTGCAGAGAATGCAGGTGGTGCGCACTGTTTGAAATATGGTGTGACGACAAACCATATTTTGGGGCTTGAGGTGGTTTTGCCAAATGGTGAGATTGTAGAATTTGGAACCAATGGCATCAGTGACAGCCCCGGCTATGACTTAGTTGGATTGTTTACTGGTTCAGAAGGAACTTTGGGGATTACAACGAAAATCATTGTTCGTATTTTAAAAAATCCGGAAGGAAAAAAGACAGTACTTGCATATTTTGATAAAGTAGAAGATGGAAGCCAAGCTGTTTCAGATATTATTTCTGCTGGAATTGTGCCAGCAGCCTTAGAAATGATGGATCAAACGGCAATTGAAGGTGTGGAAAACGGGGGCTATCCAGTAGGACATCCGCGGGATATTGAAGCACTTTTATTGATTGAAGTAGATGGTATTGAAGCTGGTATTGATGAACAAATTGAAGAAATTTTGACTGTATGTCGTGCTAGAAATGTGCGAGAGGTCAAGGTTGCACAAACTGAAGCAGAGAGAAAGCGTTGGTGGGATAACCGAAAAACGGGATTTGGCGCTATGGGAACCATTTCACCAGATTATTTGGTACAAGACGGCGTAATTCCGCGAGGTAAGCTGCCACAAGTGCTCAGTCGAATTCGTAAAATTAGTCAGAAATACAATTTAAGAATTGCCAATGTATTTCATGCTGGGGACGGGAATTTGCATCCACTCGTTTTATTTGATGCCAATGTTCCTGGAGAAAGTGAGCGGGCATTAAAGGCTGGAAGCGAGTGTTTACTGGCATGTGCAGAGCTTGGGGGTACGATTACTGGTGAGCATGGGGTTGGAATCGAAAAACGTGAAGAAATGCGTTATGTTTTCAATGATGAGGAAATCATTGCACAAACAAATATCCGAGCTGTCTTTAATCCTGATAATCTTTTAAATGCAGGAAAGCTATTCCCAACACCAGGGAAATGTATTGAAGTGAAGCAAGTATAGCGTATAAAAGTGAGAGTCTATGATGGCAAGCTTGATTTGATGTGTTTTAAAGGGCTGATGGCAGCTTATAAATATAGTAATTTATTGATCAAATGTGGGGAGGATTTCATATGACAAATTATGTAAAAGTAGGAAGATTGCAAGTGGCAGATGTATTGTACCATTTTATTAATGAAAAGGCATTGCCAGAAACACAGGTGGAACAGGCAGCATTTTGGGATGGGTTTGAAAAAATCATATATGATTTACAGCCAAAAAATAAAGTTTTACTGCAAAAAAGAGATGAAATGCAAGAAAAATTGGATCAATGGTACAACACACATAAAGGAAACTATGATTTTAATGAATACCGTTCATTTTTGGAGGAAATAGGATATTTGGAAAAAGAGGTTTCCGATTTTAAAATAGGCACACAAAATGTCGATTATGAAATTGCCGCACAACCCGGTCCACAGTTGGTTGTTCCAGGAAATAACGCACGTTATGCGATCAATGCAGTAAATGCACGCTGGGGCAGCTTATATGATGCACTGTATGGTACCGATGCCATTTCGGAAAGCGGTGGTGCCGAACGCAAGGGTACATATAATCCGGTTCGCGGACAAAAAGTAATTGATTTTGCCAAGGAGTTTTTGGATCAAGCAGCACCGCTTGCAGAAGGTTCTCATAAAGAGATAACAGCTTATACCATTCAAAACGGTAAGCTTGTTGTTACATTAGAAAACGGAACGCAAACGGGTTTAAAGGATGCAGCGAAATTGAAAGGTTATCAAGGTGATGCAGCGAACCCAGATGCGATTTTATTGGAAAATCATCGTCTCCATTTTGAGATTCAAATTGATAAAAATCATCAAATCGGTGCAACAGATCTAGCAGGGGTAAAAGATATTTTGATGGAAGCAGCCGTTACTACCATTATGGACTGTGAAGATTCGGTAACTGCGGTAGATGCGGTAGATAAAACATTGGTATATGAAAACTGGTTAGGTGTGATGAAGGGCAATATTTCTGCAAGTTTTACAAAAGGAAAAAAAGAAATCACACGTACACTGAATCCAGATCGTTCCTATATATCTCCGGATGGTGTATCTTTTCAATTGTCTGGTCGTTCCTTACTGTTTATTCGTAGTGTTGGTCATTTAATGAGCAACTCCGCCATTCTTTTAGAGGATGGTTCAGAAATTCAAGAAGGAATTATGGATCAAGTAATCTGCAGCTTAATTGGTAAGCATACACTGCTTGGAAATGGACCTTATCAAAATACAAAAGAAGGATCGATTTATATTGTAAAGCCTAAAATGCATGGTTCAGAGGAAGTTGCGTTTGCCAATGAACTGTTCAATCGTACAGAAGATTTGCTTGGCTTAGAAAGATATACGATTAAAATCGGTGTTATGGATGAAGAACGCCGGACATCATTAAATTTAAAAAATTGTATTGCGGCTGTAAAGGATCGCGTTGTATTTATTAATACCGGTTTCCTTGACCGAACTGGAGATGAAATTCATACTTCTATGGAAGCTGGTCCAATGATTCGCAAAAATGATATGAAGTCTTCTGTATGGCTAGCTGGCTATGAAAAAAATAATGTCAATGTTGGTCTAGGTGTGGGCTTCCAAGGCGTTGCACAAATCGGAAAAGGAATGTGGGCGATGCCAGATGCTATGGCAGCGATGCTGGAACAGAAAATCGGTCATCTAAAAGCTGGCGGAAATACAGCATGGGTTCCATCGCCAACAGCTGCAGTTCTCCATGCGTTGCATTATCATCAAATGAATGTGTTGAATGTACAAGATGATTTAATGAAGCAAATTCAACCATTAAAAGATGATATTTTACAAGTCCCGGTTGCCAAAGAAATTTGTTGGACAGAGGATGAAATTTTAGAAGAATTGAACAATAACGCGCAAAGTATTTTGGGTTATGTTGTGCGCTGGGTAGATCAAGGTATTGGTTGTTCAAAAGTGCCAGATTATTATAATGTACCGTTGATGGAAGACCGTGCAACATTGCGGATTTCCAGCCAACATATGGCAAATTGGTTGCGTCATGGGGTTTGTACAAAAGAGCAAGTGATGACAGCTTTTCGTGAAATGGCAAAAGTTGTGGATAAGCAAAATGAAGGGGATGCCGCTTATATTCCAATGGCAAAAGATTATGATGGTTCTGTATCCTTCCAAGCTGCATTGGATTTAGTGTTTAAAGGTTGTGCACAGCCAAATGGTTATACTGAACCGATTTTGCATCAAAAACGAATTGAATTTAAAGCAAAGCACGGCATTCAATAAGAAATATAAATGCTATAAAATATTGTGTAAGATGCGGCGGCAGATTTTGTGGTCTGTCGCTTAGGTTTTTCATTCAGGATAAACAACGAAGAGAGGTTAAAAATTTATGAAATTTGCACGTTTTTCAGTTGAAGAACAAATTTATACCGGAGTATTGGAAAATGAACAGTTTCAAGTGATTGATGGCTGCATGTTTGGGGGATGGACATATACAGGAGAAAGTTTTGCATTAGCGGATGTGAAACTTTTGGCACCGCTCGTTCCAAATCAAATTATTGGAATTGGAGCAAACTTTGTAGCAACAAAAGAAGAATTGCCAAGCGAGCTGCCAGAGATTCCGATTTTCTTTAATAAGCCAGTTGCATCGGTTATTGGGCCAAATGATGAAATAAAAATCCCAAAAGGTGTTGATGAAATTAAATTTGAATCTGAGCTTGCGGTTATCATCGGTAAAGAAATGAAAGATGTCGCTGTTGAAAATGTTTTGGATTATGTATTTGGATATACGGTAACAAATGATGTGACAGCGCCACAGTTTTTTGTCAATAATGGTGGTAACTGGTTTGTCGGAAAAAGTTTTGATACATTTACACCGCTCGGCCCCTTTATTGAAACCGAGTTAAATCCGAAAGATGTTGTTGTTGAGGCATATGTGAATGGAATTCAAAAGCAAAATAGTTCAACAGAATTGATGATCGTTCCAATCCGTGAAATGATTGCATATTTATCGTCTGTAACAACATTAAAGCCAGGTGATGTGATTTTAACAGGCAGCCCGGTTGGAGCGGAATTTATTGGTCATCAAGATGAAATTTCATGTGAAATTAAGCAAATTGGTGTGTTGAAAAACCGGTTAGTCAAATAGAATTTTTTTAATCTCAAGGGAATCAGCAAAAATTTGATTTCTTTGAGGTATTTTTTTGAATTGATTTCATGCAGAGAATATGCAGATTGTAAATAAGATATGCTATAATAGTATTAACAATTTGTTAAAAAATCTCTGTACCATGGAAGGAAGGTGAGAGATTTGACACAAGAAAATATGGTAAAGTCAGTTGGGCGGGCATTGGATATTATCCGACTGATTAGTAATAGCCGTAATGGGATGGGTGTAACGGAAATTGCAAATCAAATGGATATTAATAAAAGTTCAGTTTATCGTATTCTAGCGACCTTAGCACAATATGGGTATGTGGAAAAAGATCATGAACATGAAAAATATAAATTGGGTTATACATTTTTGGATATTGGTGCAAGGTTACTTGAATCCATTGATTTGCGCAAGGAAGCTATGCCTTATTTACTGCAATTAGAAGAAGAAACCAATGAAGTCATTCACCTCGTTGTCTATGATCAAGGTGAGGTGGTTTATATTGAAAAACTGGAAGGAACTGAATTGATGCGCATGCATTCACAAGTTGGAAAACGTGCACCGATGCATTGTACATCGGTTGGAAAGGCAATTTTGGCTTACTTACCAGAGGAAAAAGTAAAAGAAATTTTGTCTGAAAAAGGAATGCCAGCACATACAGAATATACTTATACGAATGAAGAAGATTTGTTTCAAGATTTACAAAGAATTAGACAATATGGTTATGCACTGGATTTAGAAGAAAATGAGTATGGCATTACTTGTGTTGCCATACCACTTTTTGATTATAATAATCATGTTTGTGCAGCAGTGAGTGTATCGGGTTCAACAATCCGCATGACAAAAGAAAAAATGGAGAAATTGTATCCGCGAATGACCGAAATTGGACAGCAAATTTCTTTGCGCCTTGGTTGTAAGATGTCTTTTCCTTCCGAGAAAAAATAAAAATTCGTTTGAAGAATATTATTTCTGAAAGGGAGATGTACATGAATTTATTACAGTTAAAATATTTTCAAGAAGTTGCCCGTTTGGAACATATGACAAAAGCGGCAGAGTCATTGAATGTTTCACAACCTTCCATCAGCAATACCATTTCCCGCTTAGAAAAGGAGTTAGGGGTTCCACTGTTTGTTAGACAAGGTCGGCAAATTCGTCTAACACCATATGGACAAGCATTTTTAAAGCGTGTAAATCGTTCTTTTTTTGAATTGGATGAAGGAGTTGCTGAGTTAAAGGAAATGACTGGATTGGAGCGTGGCTATATTTCGATTTCTACAACGCTTGCCAGTATTATGCCTTATTTGTTAAAGGATTATTTAATTAGTTATCCGAAAAACAAAATTATTCAGAAACAAGCATTTTCAACCGAGGACATCAAAAAACAGCTAATTAACAATGAAATTGATTTATGTATTTCTTGGCTGCCAATTATTGATGAGGATATTGAATGGCTGCCGTTAAAAATGGAACAAATTTATATTTCTGTTCCAGCAGACCATCGACTGGCTCGTCGAAAAAAAATTGATTTAATGGAATTGACAAATGAAAAATTTATCAGTTTGACACCGGAATATGCTTTTCGGAAAGTAACGGATGATTTTTGTTATCGTGCTGGATTTGAACCAGATATTTCTATTCAAGTTACAGATGCCAGTGCATTGCATTTGTTTGTTCATCAAGGATATGGCATAACGTTTACCCCAGCCTTTTTATTTTCTCCAACACAGCATTTGAATTGTGTACATATTTTAATCAACAATCCGGGCTGTCGCTGTACAATCGGACTTGCTTGGCATAGAAATCATAATATGTCACAGTCAGCAAAAGAATTTATTGAGTTTACGACACGGTTTTTTCAAGAATCAGAGGAATAGTTTAATCAAATTGTTCAATAACATCAACATCACTTATCGATTATATAGCAACTATCAATCTTGTTCATTGGTATATGAAAAATTTATAGAGTGATATTGGAATATGTCGGAATTGAATAACTAAAATCTTTGCATTTGATTTTTGTGCGGATATATAGGAAAAATAACATACATAGGTTTGTAGACAAAGTTGATTTTTTTCACTTTGTCTACTATTTTTGTGAAAAGAAAACTCCCGATGTTAGCCCTAGAGTATTGAAAAGCTTATAGCGATATAATCAAGCCGTTCTTCCCAGATGTGAAGATCTGGTCAGTTCGCTATCCTGTTTTGAAATGTCAGAAGGAATTTTGAATATCAAAAGATGGTTAAAGTTTATGATATGCAATATCGAATGGTAAATATTCTATTATTTGTACTAAAATATAAAAGACAAATGGTTTATGGAAAAATATAGGTGAGATTGTGTGCACAGATAAGTGGGTTGCAAGTTGTGAAACTAGGACATATACGAGTCATATTGATATATTGATAAATATTCCGCTTAAAATTGGTGTTTTATCATTTATAAGATATATTATAAAGAAAAAAGTTGTTTGATATGATTGGATTGATCTATGAATTTAAAGTATGGAGATAGAAAGCGAAAATTTTGGTGTACAGATTGTAGATATCGTGGGAAGAAACCAAAAAGAAACAGAAGAATATATATAGCAGCCGAATTTAAGATACTATAGCAATAGAATAATTATATTTTTTTAAAATATCTAGATCCATATACAAGAAAGAAAATGGTTAAAAAATATATGAAAGAAATGGTGAGTCTTTTTCAGGTCATCTTAAAAAAGTGGAGCAAATGACAACGCTTTTTTTTTGTGTTTTTTAGATTTGTACAGGAATAGAAGAGCCTACAGTTATCAAGTAAACCATCTGTTTGGATTAAAATATGTGTCTAGAACTTAGGATATATTTTGAAAAAACCTTTCATACGCATTGTTTTTTAGGTATTTGAGTTAATTTTTTTTAAAATATAAAATAAAGTTTGTCTAGATCCCGATAATATATGATATCATTTGTTTTTTAAAAAAATTATATATTTTATTTGGATTTTATGGAATATAGTTGGTATTTGGATTTTATTATTTGGGTGAACATAGTATATTGTTATTCGTTTGGTTTCAGGCATTTTTTAAATGAAAAAAATTTTTATCAATCCTGTATACTTTTTGTACGCTCATTCGTTATATAAATGAACGGCTGATCTTCAAGGTTCATCGGTAAAAGAAAAAAGGGGGGAATGTGACGGATTGAATATATGATAAAAGATGATTTTTATTCAGATTGATATGTTGAATTTATAATTATTTTCGTATTTTTTCGGTTTGGGATTTTTTATCTCATAATATAAGGAGGAAACATGAAGTTTGAAACCATAGAAGAATTATATCAAAACAGGTTTCAAATCATATTCAAGCATTTGATATGTATGGGCTGTTCGAAAGAAAACGCTGAAGATATTGTGCAAAATACATTTTGTAAAGCCGTTGAGAATATGCTGCATTTGGAAGTGACAAATCTGTCTGCCTGGCTGTTTAAAGTCGCTATTCATCAATTTTATGACTTATGCAGAAAAGAGCAGCGTTTTCCAAAAGTGAATATCGATGATCAAGCGTTTATAGATCTTTTGATTCAAAAAGAAGCAGGGGAAGAATTTCTATTACAAAAGGAATTTCATAAAGAGATATGTAATATACTGGATGGTTTAAAACCAAGCTATAAAAATTTACTCATTTTGAAATATGATCTTTGCTTATCCTATGAAGAAATATCTGTTATGTTGGATATGAAAGTGGAAACAATCCGTGTGACATTGTATAGAGCCAGAAAAGAGTTTGAAAAGAAATGGAGTGAAACAAATGGAAAAAGAGCATGAGATAGATCGTTTTTTTGATTCAAAAATAAATGAAACGGATTTAATCAAATCAGCTAGAAGAAAAAGTTATCTTCGTATAGCAGGTATAAGCTTTCTTATTTCAATTTTGGTTTTTATTTTGTTAATTCTATTAAAAATTCAGCTTACACCTTATTTGATTCATAATAAAATTGTGGCTAAGGAATTATATTATGAGATATATGGAGCAAACAGTTATGTAGGAGTTTGGGCGGAAGATTATCGATTGATTGGAAGTTCGGCTACGGCTCCGAAGTACAAGCTACTAAATGGAAGACCTGTTCAAATTGGTGAAATTTCTTTGAATAATTCCGATAATATTATTGATAAAGTGAGTTTAGGGAATTCGGAATTTGAACAATTTTCTTATATGGGAAACCGTATTATGAATTTTTTTCATCCTTTACTACAATATAAAAAGTATGCCCATGATTTATATGAATTAGATCAGTTATCTGATGGAAAATGGATTGAAATGGCTTTATCTTTTGATCAGGCTTACACATACGATGAGGTGCTTGCTATGTTGCCTAAAGAGGTAACTTTGCAGTGGAATTGGATTGATATTTATTCACCAGAAGAGCTGGCGGGATGGAAAATGTCAGATGAAATGAGTGAAGAATATTTTAAAGAGCAAGAGGTGGTTGGTTTTCCAAGTATTTCCGAAGACGGGAAAGAAATTGAAAATCCTATGGAATCCTTTATAGAAACTTTGGAATTATCTTTAAATAAAGGAGGAGCTTATAAAAAAGAATTTGAGCAGATTTATCATACGCTCAAAGGAAACCAGTCTTCTCTTACAAATGAAAATATCAAAATCATTGGTGTTGTTGTTGTTGGAGATAAACAACAATTACAATCACTTTTGGATAAAAATTACATTCAGGCATCTAGCTTTGGTGCGATAGTAGATCAATATTAAATGTATAAAGGAGAGATTATTATGAATCGTTCTATATATTACTGGGGAATTTGGGTTATTGCTTTAATTTGTATTAATCTTGGAGGAATTCCAATTGCACTTTTTTCTCTATTTGGTACACCTAGTGGAACAAGTATTTTTTCACTTGATTATTTTATTGCCTTCTCTATTTTCTTATTGTCTAATGTTTCAGTGATTCAGTTGTTTTTTGCTTTACGGAAGAAAGATCAGAAAAGTTTTGTATGGGGCTTAATTTTTGCTATCATTGAGGTATGTTCATTTATAATTTTTATGAATACTACTATGGATTTCCAAATCTCTCTTATTCTAGCGATTATTGGTGTATTGGGTGCAGCTGTACTTTTAATCAAATCGTTTATCCGTTAATTTAATGTTTTTTATCCTTTAAAATAATAAAGAAAAACTTTCCAAAATAAAGAGCAAAGCGAATGGATTGATCCGTTGTTGGCTTTGCTTTTTTATTGGCAATACATAAGTTTAGCGTACTTTCTCATTCAGTTTTTTCATTTGCTGGCTATTATAATTTAATTGGTATAGCATCAAGAGTTTCAATAAAATTGTTGGACATGTAAAAAATTTGCAAAATGAAAAAATAAGGTAAAGTACAATATATCAGTGAATCTATAGACTAAGCCAAAGCTTAATGCTTTTTATTCGATAGAGTGAAAAAATGGCATACAACTCATATAGCCGTTAGTGTCTGAATTTCTTTATAAATTTAACCAACTATATCTACAATATCAGGATTAGCTTGTTTTATTTATTGATATCGGTAACATATATATATTTCTTAATTCTAATTTATTATTTGTATATTCTATTATTTTTTATATTTATATATGAAAATAAATATAAATTTTTTAAATATAATTTGATATGACTTTTATTATAAATAAATGAATTTATTTGAGTTTCTTTATTTCTGTTAAACAGACATAACAATTCTGAAATCCATATGATAAATAATATGTGATGTAAATTCCAAGTTATTTTTACGTTTTTATGATAGAAAAATCTATCATTTTCTTAAAAAGTTAAGCAATGCCTGAATCATTTTTTGTGTCTGGACTTGTCGTGTTTGAATTGGATGATTTTGTTGCATTGCCTTTTTTCATGCTTTTCTTATGTTTAATTTTTATAAATTCAAATATATCTTCTTTATCCCTCTCCTCAAGTTCAGAAAACATTTGGAATGTGTTTTTTTCTAGTTCGGATTTTAGAACTCGAGTATGATCTTCTTTTTCTTGTTGAATAAATATTTCTCCACTTAATATCCAATCGGTTGAGATTTTAAAATACTTTGCTAAAGCAAGTATTGTTTGTGCCGATGGTTCATATTTATTGTTTTCATATCCACTTATATTTCCCTTTGATTTTCCAATAATGTCAGCGAGTTCTTGAAGTGATAAGCCTTGTTTTCTCCTTAAGTATTTAATTCTTTCTCCAATGGTGTCCATTTGATAACCTCCTAAAATTTTTAAAAATAAAAGTACTAAAATCAAAACTTTTTATTTATTTGTTCTAAAATCAAAACTATAATAAGGGTATAAAAGTACATCATTATAAATATAGCATATTTTGTTAATTTCTTGAGGGGGAAGAGGGGATGATGAGGAAGCTGACACCAATGGGTGTAAAAATTAAAAAAGCGCTAATTGATAAAGGAATGACACAAGTACAACTTGCAGATCAATTAGGTGTAAATCCAAGATACATTAATCACATCATACATGGAGAAAGATCAGGAAGAAAATATATGAATGAAATTATCCGAATTCTTGAACTGAATGAAAGGAATTTTTAAGTAGTTTACACAAATTCACGAAGACCTATACATGAATTTGATTTATGAAAAAGAGATTTTCTTACCATAAATAATATAATGAGGGGATTTTTATGGGGAATGATTTGACAATTGTGATGTATCATTACGTTCGGGATTTAAAATATAGCAGATATCCTAAAATTAAAGGATTGGATATAAAATTGTTTAAAAAACAGATACAGTTTTTTAAGAATAACTATCATTTTGTTCGTTGTGAAGAAGTATTGGAAGCTAGATATACAAATCAAAGCTTACCAAAAAATAGTTTGCTACTCACTTTTGATGATGGTTATATAGAGCATTATACAAATGTATTTCCAATATTAAAAGAAAATCATATCCAAGGACTTTTTTCTGTTCCAGGTCAACTTATAGCTGAACATAAAGTTTTAGATGTAAATAAGATTCATTTTATTTTATCAAGTTCATCAGTAGACAATATTTTAAAATTAATATTTGGCTATCTAGATTATTATAGAGGGTTGGAACATTGCTTTCCTGAGAATCAAGAATTGTATCAAAAACTGGCGATAGCCAATCGTTTTGATTCTGCGGATGTCGTTTTTATCAAAAGATTACTACAGGTTGAATTGGAGGAATGTTTAAGGAAGCAAATGATTGACTGCTTATTTCAGGATTGTGTAGGGGTAGAAGAACGCGTTTTTGCCCAAGAGCTTTATATGAAGAAAGATCAAATTGAATTTATGAAACGAGAAGGCATGTCATTTGGTATTCATGGATATACACATGATTGGCTGGCATTTTTAGAGCCACAAAAAGTTCAAGCAGATATAGAAAAAGCACTTGATGTTTTTGATTCTGTACTAGACCGAAATGCGTGGATTTGTTGCTATCCCTATGGTTCTTATAATGAGACAGTGGTAGAAATAGCGAAACAGTTTGGTGCAGTTGCTGGGCTTTCAACAGAGGTTCGTATTGCGAATTTAGATCAGGATGATATCATGCACTTACCTCGTATGGACACAAATGATTTTTTATATTTTAAAGTATAGTGTAATTTAAAAAATATATAAGGAGAAATATGATGAATCCTTTACAGGAAACGAATCAAAAGAGTTTATGGGAAAAAGAAAGAAAAAAGCATGATTTGAAAATTCCGGATGAAAGTGTTGTGCGTTTTTTGTATAAAAGTTTTACAGATGCAAATGACAAAAAAATATTGGATTTTGGTTGTGGAAGTGGAAGAAATACAATGGTGATGGCCAATATGGGCTTTTTGATTTATGCAATGGATTACAATTCAATATGTCTAGAATTAACAAAAGAAAAACTAGATTCGATTGAATATGAGAAAATTGAATACATACAAAATGAAAAAATGTCAATTCCATTACCTACTGCCTCAATGGACTGTATTATAGCTTGGGGTGTACTATTTACTTTTACACAAAAGGAAAGAGAAGCATTCTTGAAGGAAATGAATCGTGTTTTAAAGGTTGGGGGTGTTCTGTTCGCAGATTATCGAACTAAGGAAGACAGCATGTATGGCAGTGGTAAAGAAATCGAGAAGGATTTATTCTGTTTAGATGAAAAGGTAGGGGATTTGAAAGGTATGATTTATTGGTTTTGTAGTAGGGAAGAGCTTACTTCTTTATATTGTAAGACAAATGGGTTTGAAATATATAATTTAGAGCAAAAGGATTATCTAATTCATAATTTGTCAATCAAAAATTCGCATTTCCATATATGGGTAAGAAAAGTAGGGAATATCAATGAATCGGAGAATTAATTGGACACATTTCAAAAATATCTATCATATCTATCAGAAAAAATATGAATTTCGTTTTTGTCAATTATATGAGATTCCTCGTGTAATAGAATTTATTGATCAATATTGGCAAAAAGAACATATTTTCACAAAATCGAAAGCATTGTTAGACTGGCAGCATTTGGATCAAAAAAATAATAGATATAATTTTGTGATGGCAATAGATAAGGAAACAGATGAGATTCATGGAATGATTGGATTTATTCTGTCCAGTCTTTATGATGATAGCATTTTACATCCCATTCGTTGGGGAGTTATATGGAAAGTAAGGGAAGATATCGACATAAGGGGTTTAGGATTAAGTCTAAAATATTATTTGGAAATATATGCACCAGCAAGTTATGTTGGGGGAGTTGGATTATCAAAATATTCAAAAAAAATTAATCGAAAACTTGGAGAAAAAGTTGGAAAGTTGAAGCTATATTATATGTTGAATAGAACTTGTCAAACATTTGATTTGGCTGATCAAGTCACAAAAGAGAATTTTTATGTACCCGATGTATGTAAAAGTCCATATTACTTAAAAGAAATCAATGGAGAGTGTTTGTTAGATCATTCCAAAGACTATTTTAGGTATATACCTGAATATAAGTCCACACTATATTATATAAATCGATATCACCGACATCCGTTATATAAATATCATTTTTTAGAGATTTGTAATCGAGAAGATAAGGCAATGGCATGTATGATTTGGAGAAAATGTGAAGCAAATGGAAAGTCTGCAATTGTGATTGTAGATTATATTGGACAAGGCTGTGAGCTGGTTGGGTTGTATGATGAATTTCAATCTCTTTTACGAAACAATTATGCAGAGTATATCAGTTTTTACGAATATGGATTAGATGACCAAGCACTTTCCTTAGCTAGTTTTTTAAATCAAGAAGACTGTGAAAGTGTAATTCCATTGTATTTTGAACCATTTATTCGTAAAAATGTAGATTTAGATTATCATTTTTATACAGAAAGGCAAACTGATCGGGTGGTGATATATAAAGGTGATGCAGATCAAGACCGACCCAATCAAATTTGAAACGAGGATTGTATCATGAATATCAACATATTAGATTATTTTGAGGCAACTGTAAAAAAACACCCACAGAAAATTGCAATTATGGATCATTGTCAGGCATACAGCTATTCACAGGTCATGGAAATGTCAAAGAAAATGGCCATGTTATTAATGAATAAAAAAAATCCCCGATACTTGTTTTATGTAATCGGGATGTAAGATGTTTGATACTTTTTTGGGGTGTTATTTATAGTGGGAATTTTTATGTTCCGATTGATGAAAAAGTTCCGTTGAAAAGGCTGAAACATATGGTAGATCATACAAATGCAAAAATTATTGTTTCTATAAAAGGGTGTAAAGAGATCGATGAATATTGTTGTACTAGAGATATAAAATCCATTCATTTTAGCCAAATATATGAAGGAATCAAAATAGATGAGAAAAAACTTCTTTGTGTTTATGAGAACATGCTTGATATAGATCCACTTTATATGGTTTATACATCTGGCAGCACAGGAAAGCCAAAAGGAGTTTTAAAAACGCAAAAATCTGTGCTGAACTTTTTATATTCTTTTCAAAAGGTATTTTCTTTAAGAGAACAAGATGTTTTTGCCAATCAGGTTTCTTTTGATTTTGATGTGGCAGCAAAGGATATTTTTCTTTCGATGTATGTCAGTGCCACACTTGTTATTATACCTAAGCAATGTTTCATGGTACCTAAGGAATTGATTATATTTTTGAATAAGCATAAAGTTACGATATTAATATGGTCTGTTGCAGCCATAAGATATGTAGCAAGTAGTGGGATTTTGGCGAAAGAAAAACCTGAATTTTTAAGAAAGGTTTTTTTTTCAGGAGAAGTGTTGCAAATGCATGAGCTGAAAGAGTGGATAATGTATTTAGAGAATATCGATTATATTAATTTGTATGCGCCTACAGAGGTTACCGGGAATTGTATGTACTATATTGTAGATCAAATGCACGGTTTAAAAAGATTGCCCTTAGGTTTAGTATTTCCGAATATGGAAGTGATGGTTTTAAAAGAGGATTATCAAAAAGTAAAAGAAAATGAAATAGGAGAGATTTACATTCGAGGTGCATTTTTGTCACAAGGATATTATCAAGATCTTGAAAGAACAAAAAAAAGTTTTGTTCAAAATCCTTTACATCATGACTATTTGGATGTGGTTTATAAGACAGGGGATTTAGCAAGGCAAGTAGAAGGTCAGCTTTATTTTATTGGCAGAGTAGATCATCAAATTAAACATATGGGTTACCGAATAGAGTTAGAAGAGATCGAACAAGCATTGTATACCCAAACGTCTCAAGTCAATCGTTGTTGTGCAATTTATGATGTGGAGAAAAATAAAATTATTTTGATTTTACAGGGTGAATTTATTAAAAATAAGAAAATTCGATCTATTCTTTCGAATGTATTACCTAAATATATGATTCCACATCAATATATATGGTTGGATAAGTTACCAGAAAATATAAGAGGTAAATTGGATCGGAAAAAGACGATGGAACAATATTTAAAAATGAAAAATAGTGGAGAATTATATGCAGAATAAAGTTTTAAAAATATTAAAAGATATTAGACCCGATATTGATTTTGAAAATGAAACAGGGTTGATTACAAATGGAATTTTGGACTCTTTTGATATGATTTCTATTTTGGCAATGATTACAGAGCAATTTATGATTGAAATGGATGTGGAAGATATTATAGTAGAAAATTTTGATTCATTAGATCAAATTTGTTTTATCATTGAAAAGAAGAAAAATATAATACGTTGATTTTGATATAGTTTGATGGAAAGCTGTAGATATTTCTTAGGTAAAGCATTTTGTAATTGTTTATGATCAAATAATAAAAAAATTAATAAAAAATAAGATAACAATAAAATTAATTGGGAACCAATAGATTGAGAACATTTCAGAGTTCAGTTTGTCCAATTGAAAAACGAAGTGACTTTTGTATATGTCATTAGGAAATTCTATTGTTCAGGTTAAAGAATTGTAAAGTGTGAAAACCAACGATATGATATTAGAATTTTGAAAAGTTATGGAATTTATCATAGAAATCATAGCAGCGGAAGTTATAAATTGATTAAGCTCTGTAATAATCATATATTTTTTATGTCGATAAAGCCATTTGTGATAATAAAGTGAATACGGCTATCAAGTTTGTAGCTATGAAATGATTAACGAAAAAAGTTTATAATGTATACAGCGACTGTATTAAAATTAACTCATGTATAAAATAATAAAAATTATAATGTGAATTTATTTATAAGTATTTATAATAAAATTTAGGTCAGTTTACAAGGAATTACACATAGACCATAAAACGGGTTGCTGACAACAAATAGCAGTATGCTGCTTTCTCTGAAAATATACCACCTGTTTTGTTGTTTGGGATTTCCAAAGGGGCTTGTCTTTGTTGGCACATGACTTTGCAATGCAAAGTGTAGTTTATGATATGTTCTGCTGGAGCTGCTGTGAAAATATTGTTGCTGTATGCGTTCAGCTATTCCCTTTTGACATACTGCAGGAAACCGCCAGTTTTGCCTGTGATACGCCGTAGCTTTCACGTTTTTCTTTCCATTCTTTAAATAAAATCTTTGTTGTTCACGTAGTCGAACCTCCAATTAAAAAAGATAGCTACTTTTCATTAATAATTATAAATATTTAAAATTTAAAAAATAAAGGTTAATTCTTAAAATCAACTGTCTTGTGTTTCAGATATTCCGTTTTTAAATATATTCATATGTGATATGTTCAGATTCTTATATCATATACCCTGAAATACTGATACGCTGCATAAATACAGTATATTTTATACCTTGTGGAATACAGTTTCTAGTTTTTTTATGCCTCTTTTGTATAACAGAGGTTTACTAAGGCTTGCTGTGCTCGCTCAATTTTGCTTTCCTACAAGCAGGAATGTGCTGGAAAATCTTTGGATTTTCCAGTACCATTTCGTCAGCTTTCGTACGAGAAATGCTTTTGGCAGACAAACTGGAGTATTCTATTTCTCCATAATATAATTCGTCAAGGAGATTCCATCTCTAATCACTTGTTGTTCCTTAATTACTCTGTACCCTCTTTGCTTAAAGAATGATTTTGCTGTAATGGAAGCATGGGTAATTATTTTACATGCTTTGACCGACTGTTCTAACTTATTACAAATAGCAGTAGCAATACCTTGTCCTTGATAATTTTTGTGGACAAATAATCTATCAAGATATCCTGATTTATCAATATCTCCAAATCCAACTATCATATTATTTTTTACGGCAACTATCGTATAATGTTCAGAAAAAGACTTACTCCATTCTTCCAAATTCACATTGCCTGTTGCCCATACATTTAATTGCTCACTTGTATAATCCTTTGTATTCACAACATGGACTGTTTGATAAAACAGCTCTGCTAATTGTTCACAATCAGAAGCTATATATTTTCTAATAATCACTATTTCTACCTCCTTTATTGATGGAAAATTGTTACTCTATCGCTGCAAGGTCTAACTTCGTATATCGGTTATGTCCCCGTACTTGCCTTTGATATTTCCAATATTTAATCGCTTCTTTCAAAGATTTTCTTTGATTATTTGTAAAAAAATTTTGGAGATAGGTATTGTACTCAAATTGTTTATCAATTTTTGTTTTCCTTTTTTCTTTTCTTCAAGGATTTGATAATAAGCTACAATCGCTTCCTTATAAGTTTCTCTCGTATTATTTTTAACCATTGAAAAGTTATGTTAAAAGAAAAACCACTTCCCATATTCTCTTTGAAAAACGCTCTATGCCTTTTAGAACAAACAAAATCAGCTTCAATTTCTGTATCTTCGGTAATATTAGATATAGGTATTTCTTTTCCTTTACCATTGAAACAGTTAGCAATTTACCTATATCAAGAAAATAAGTAATCCATTTGTTATTTCTATTTTTCTACCAAAAGCAGGCAGACCATTTTTCCTGCAAAAATCTACTAATTTTTCTCTCAGATCATAGAAATTACGAAATGTTTTGCTATCTAAATTTTTATCTAAAACAGGTCGTTCAGTCATATATTTTTCTCTTTTCTACTCTCTAACAAAGTAGAATTTATCTTTCTCTATGAATATACATTCTTGTCATATCCGGTTCTTCATCTCTCTGAACCATACAAAGGAATTCCCAACCATAGTGTTCATAAAAAGAGGTGTGGTCTGTTACCAGGTATAAAGTGTCAATTCCTTTCTTTTTCATGTCAACACATACATAATTTAACAAGGCACCAGCTACTCCGTTGCAACGCTTATTTTCTTCGATATATACCGCACAAACATTTGGGGTAAGGTCTTTTCTATCATGAAAGTCATTCTCGATAACTCCCAAACCTCCAATAATTCTATTATCTTCCATTGCCACATACCATTGTGGAATTAAGTTCCTTTTATTTAGACAATCCTCCATACTTTCTATATATGCCTCTAAAGGAATGTTCCATTTTTCGTGAAACCATTGTGCAGCTTGTTCTTTTATGTTAGGTTTATCTATAAGTCGTATGATTTCATAGTGCATTTGAGTATTCTCCCTCTTTAAATTTCGATTTTTTCTTTTCAATTATTTTATCAATTCTTATTTTTTATTTTAAAAAATATTATAACACGAATATATATTCAAGTCATTTCTTTTCTGCTTTTGCAAGAATACTTATCAAACTAGGGTTCTTCAAGAGTGCAAGGCACAGGCTTTTGACAAATCCTACTTTGATAAGTGCATGGTAATCAAACAAAAATGAGATAATCTGCTGTTTTACAGCAATAGAAAAACACATCTGTTTGCAATATCAGATGTGCCTATCGATAATTCAATATTAAATTCACTACAAACCTTGCTTGTGACCGCCTATAAGCCTTTCTTTTTCAATGTTTTTCCAACAATTTTTTATGACAGCCTACATTGATTAAGAATTTTGACACTCTTTGAAATATGTATGGAGACGGCGGGAGTCGAACCCGCGTCCAAAGATATTGTTACTTAAGCCTCTACGAGTGTAGTCGGTATATTTTTGTTCGAAATGTGTTATGCCCACCGACAGGCCTCCGACATTCTAGCCTGGTTGATCTCTTCTTTTATCCGCAGGCGGAGGATAAGAAGCGTATCCCACAGAAATGAACCTCGTCAGCTTTACATGGGAGATAAAGCTGGGAGGTTTTAGCATTAAGCTGCTAAAGCGTAATTATTGTTTTTGCCATTTATAGGCTTTCGCGTTTTTACGAGGTCCCGCGACCCCTCGACTCGCCACTTAAGCACAACCTACCCCTGTCGAATCCGTAACGTCCCCTTAAGAGATAAATGAGCTTTTTGGCTCCTAAAACAATATAACATATTTTCCATCTGAAATCCAATGTCCAAATTTTAGAATTGTTTTTGCCATTTGAAGGTAAAATTCAACAGTTTTTAATTGTTTAATCTAAGATTTAGATGCTGTTAAACAAAATCCTGTTCAAATGATCAATATGCTAAAACTAGAATTTTTGTCGATCTCGAAACGAACGTTCGATCTCTCTTCTGGCCTCTTTTTTCTTTAGATCTTCTCGTTTATCGTATTTCTTTTTCCCGCGTCCTAATCCAAGTAGCATTTTGGCAAATCCATTTTTTAAATAAATTTTTAGTGGTATTAAGGTGTAGCCGTCTTCTTTTAAAATTCGTGTCAGCTTGTTAATTTCATAGCGATTTAAGAGCAGTTTTCTTGTACGCAGTGGATCATGATTATAACGGTTGCCTTGTTCGTAAGGGCTAATATGCATATGCTCAACAAAAACTTCGCCATGAATTAGGCGAGCATAGGCATCTTTTAATTGAACTTTTCCGTTTCGGATGGATTTAATTTCTGTTCCATGTAAAACCATACCTGTTTCATATGTGTCTTCAATAAAATAATCATGGTAAGCTTTTTTGTTTTGTGCCACCATTTTTCCTTCACCTCTTGGCATGTTATCCCTCCTTATAGAGAGCTATTGTATCATAAATTTCAAATATTTTCATACTCCTGGACTTTTAACTTCCTTCATTTGATTTCTTTATTACATCAATGGTATCCTTGTCTTTTATTATAACTTTTAAGTAATGTATTGATTCATAAAAATATATTAGAATTTTTGACTGAATCGTATTATGATAGCAATATGATATGTGAATAATTTGTGACAAAAACTATAAAGTTCTGTGAATCTGTTTTTGAATCTAAAATGAGAGATATTCAAAAATAGGTATTAAGTTTTTTTTTTAAGGATTACTTTGTGATAAACGTCACAAATTAGCGAACGATTTGCAGAATATATTTTTAAAAAGGAGAGAAAAGTATGACAAAACCAACAATTCTTGCATTGGGAGCCGGGTATGGATGTATGATGGCAATTAAAACTTTGCAAAAAAAACTGCGCGCAGATGAAGCTGAGATTATACTGATCAGTAAGCATAACTATCATTTTCAAACGACGCTTCTTCATGAAGTGGCAACGGGAACTTTACCAGGGGAACGGGCGAAAGTATATGTGCATGAAGCATTGGATATGAAGCGTTTGACTTTGATTGAAGATGAAGTGATTGGTTTTAAAAAAGAAGCGAATCAAGTCATTACTCGGAATGGAATTTATGATTATGATTATCTTATTATTGGTCTTGGTTTTTCTCCAGAAACGTTCGGAATTGAAGGAATGGATGACTATGCGATGAAAATTTCTTCTCTGGATCGTGCACTGATGATTAAGGAACATATTGAAAAACGTTTTCAAAATTACTTGGTTTCTAAAGATACGAATGATTTAAAGGTCATTGTTTGTGGTGGTGGACTTACAGGGGTGGAATTTGCATCTGATTTAGCGAATCAGATTAAAAATCTTTGTGAAGAATTGAACATTGATGCGTCTTTACCAGAAATTGTTTGTGTGGAAGCTGGTCCAAATATTTTACCAATGTTGGAGCAAAAATTAATTGACGAGGCAGTAAAGCGTTTGGAATTACTGGGGGTTCGGGTTTTGACGAACACTTTTGTTAAGGCATGTACCGATCATGGCGTTATTGTGGAAGTACAAGGTGAGAAGTCTGAGATGAATGCGGGTACGGTTGTTTGGACTGCAGGTGTACGTGGACATGACGTGATTGCCAACTCTGAATTTCAAAATTCCCGCGGAAAAATTGCAGTAGATGATTATTTGCGTGTGCCAGGTGATGAGCATATTTTTGTCGTTGGTGATTGTGCGCTTGTTATGGATCCTGAATGTAATCGTCCGTTTCCTCCGACCGCTCAAATTGCTTCACAGCAAGGGGAGTTTGTTGGAAAGGTTTTGACCCGTATTTTAAGAAATGAATCACTTGGTGAGTCCTTTGTTTTTCAAAATAGAGGTGTGGTTTGCTCGCTTGGATATAATAACGGAGTTGGTGTTGCCCTTGGATTTAAGTTAAAAGGACATAATGCTTCTTTTATTAAGAACACGATTGAGAATAAATGGCTGCTTTCAATTGGTGGACCAACTCTTGTTATGAAAAAAGGGAAATTTAAATTTTGATCCGTTTTAAACAGAAGTCGTTCTAAAGAGAAACTCTGTAAGATAACAATTGTTATCTTACAGAGTTTTTTCGTTTGTGTAAAATGATGATCATTTGACGGTGAAAGTCTGTTATGGATTGGGCAGTAGATGTGTTGGCAGAGAATTCAAGTGTTCATCGTGGGGTGAGATCTTAAAATAAGTTTGATATAAATTCTTAGTCTAATGAATGGATAGGAATTTTGAAGCAATAGACTGGATTTTTTCTCGTTCATTTTAAATATTTTTATTTTGATTATTTTTTATTTTACTTGAATCATAAGATGATAAATAGCATGATATTTTTTTACAGGCAAATATGTTAAGATAAGGAAAAAATATTTTGCTCGGGAGGAGAAATAGATGGATTTCTCAACAATATGTGTACATGGAAAGAAAAAGCATATCGATGCAACAGGAGCGGTTATAGAACCGATTTATCAATCGGCAACTTTTGCACATCCGGGGGTCGGTGAAAGTACAGGCTATGATTACTCTCGTTTGCAAAATCCGACTCGTTTTATCATTGAGGAGAAGTTAGCAGCGATGGAGGAAGGGATAGATTGTATTGCATTTTCTACTGGAATGGCTGCGATTTCTTGTTTGATGGAACTGTTTTGTCCGGGTGATCATTTTATTGTATCTGATGATTTATATGGCGGAACCAGTCGACTTTTTGATTTTATTTCAAAAAAAAATGGTCTACGTTTTGACTGTGTTAACACATCTTTTATTGAAGAAATTGCAAAATGTATCTGTTCGAATACCAAAGCCATTTTTATTGAAACTCCGACTAACCCGATGATGCAGGTGACCGATATCCGAGCAGTATCTGAACTTGCAAAGAAACATAACTGCCTTTTAATTGTAGATAACACGTTTTTGACGCCATATTTTCAAAAACCACTTTTACTAGGGGCAGATATTGTCGTACATAGTGGAACGAAGTTTTTATGTGGACATAATGATACTCTTTGTGGTTTTTTGGTGATTCGTGATGCTGAAATTTCTGAAAAAATTAGATTTTTAAGTAAGACCATCGGAGCCTGTCTGGCGCCGTTTGATTGTTTTTTGGTCAATCGTGGCATAAAAACATTGCCGTTAAGGATGCAAACACAGGAAAAAAATGCATTGGAGCTGGCCAAATGGCTGGAAACAAAAGAAAAAGTGAAAAAGGTGTATTATGTTGGCTTGCCTAATCATCCAGATTATGAAATTTCCTGTCAGCAGGCGAGTGGATTTGGATCCATGATTTCTTTTGAAGTGGATTCTGAGAGAACTGCACGACAGATTTTGTCGCGTGTTCGGTTAATTTTATTTGCTGAAAGCTTAGGAGGTGTTGAAACATTGATTACATACCCAACTATGCAAACCCATGCCGATGTTCCGCTCGAACAACGATTGAAAAAAGGCATCAATGATCGGCTGCTTCGTTTATCAGTCGGAGTGGAAGATTTGGAAGATTTACAAGCAGATTTACAGCAAGCATTGGAAGGAGAATCCATTGATGAAAGAGTTTCAATTTGATCAAATTATTGATAGAAAAAATACAAATAGCTTGAAGTATGATTTTGCTGTTGAACGGAATATGCCAAAAGATGTATTGCCACTCTGGGTTGCTGATATGGATTTTCCAGCACCAGAGCCAGTTTTAACAGCATTGCAGCGGGCGGTTTCACACGGAATTTTTGGCTATTCGGAAACAAAGCATGACTATGTTCAAACTTTGGAGAACTGGTTTTTGCAACGCCATAATTGGAGGATTGAACCAAAATGGCTGGTGAAAAGTCCAGGAATTGTTTATGCACTTGCAATGGCGGTTCGTGCTTTTACCAAAGAAAATGATGCGGTGCTGATTCAGCCGCCAGTGTACTATCCGTTTTCTCAGGTTGTAAAGGGAAATAACCGCAAGCTGGTGACCAATCCACTTGTTCTGGAAAATGGGAAATATAAAATGGATTTTGCCGATTTTGAAGAAAAGATTGTTATAAACCATGTGAAATGTTTTATTTTATGTAATCCACATAATCCAGTTGGTCGGGTTTGGACAAAAGATGAGCTTTTATGCATTGGGGATATTTGTCAAAGATATGGAGTGATTGTTATATCCGATGAAATTCATCAAGATTTTATTTATCCTGGACATCAGCATTCAGTATTTGCCGCAATTCATCCAGAATTTCAAGACTTTACTGTGACTTGTACAGCGCCAAGCAAAACATTTAATCTGGCGGGTTTGCAAGTTTCCAATATTTTTATTCCAAATGATGTGCTGCGTCGAAAGTTTCAAAGAGAAGTAGAGAGAAGTGGATACAGTCAACTCAACACATTGGGGCTGGTTGCTTGTCAAGCAGCCTATGATAAAGGAACGGATTGGTTGGAGGCACTGAAACTATATTTACAAGAAAATTTACAGCTTGTACGTCAATTTCTGCAGGAAAAAATGCCAGTGGTTCGTTTGATCGAGCCGGAAGGAACGTACTTAATTTGGCTGGATTTTCGTGCGCTTGGTTTATCAGAAGAAAACTTAGAGCACTTCATTGTAAATGATGCCAAGCTTTGGTTGGATAAAGGTACAATGTTTGGTATTGAGGGTAGTGGATTTGAGCGCATTAATATTGCTTGTCCGAAATCAATTCTGATTCAGGCATTGCAGCAGTTGTATTTAGCTTATCAAAAATTATCTTTACATAAACCAGAAAGCGGGGTGTAAAATGAATATTCGTACATATTTACAGCAAGGTCATATTTTAATTTTTGATGGAGCAATGGGAACCTATTTTGCTTCTTTATCTGATCCATCCTTCACACATTGTGAACTGGCAAATTTAACCGATCCGGACTTGATTTTATCCATTCACGAAGCATATGTGAAAGCAGGTGCACAAGCAATAAAAACCAATACTTTTGCAGCCAATCGTTTTAGCTTGGAATGCAGTAAGGATCAGGTACAAAAAGTTATTGAGTCTGCGTATCGTTTGGCGCATCAAGCGGTAAATGGGACATCAGTTTTTATTTTTGCTAATATCGGTCCGATTCCTGAAACTGGACAAGTGGATATGAAAAAGGAATATTGTGAGATAGCAGATTTGTTTCTTTCATTGGGTGCAAAGAACTTTTTGTTTGAGACATTCAGTGAGGCAAATTATTTACAGGATGTGGCTGCATATATTAAAGAAAAAAATCCTAATGCGTTTATTTTAGTAGAGTTTGCGGTTGCTCCTGATGGCTATTCTCGCCAAGGTGAGTTAGGTACGAATCTGTATGAAACGATGAATGCCTGCTCATGGATTGATGGCGTTGGATTTAACTGTGTATCTGGACCATCGCATTTGCTGCGATATGTCAAGCAGTTAAAGAAAAGTACCAAGCCACTTTGTATCATGCCGAATGCAGGCTACCCAACAGTGGTGAATCAGCGTACCTATTTTGATAGTGATCCGAAATATTTTGCCAAGCAAATGAAACAAATGGTTGAGGCAGGTGTGCAAATTATTGGTGGCTGCTGTGGAACGACACCAGAATTTATTGCAGAAACAGTAAAAGAAGTTCAAATGCAGCTTCCACAGATGGAGATTCTGCATTCGATTTTTCCCTTACCAAAAGATGCAGCAACACAAAATTTGAATCCAGTTTTACAAAAGTTAAAGTCTGGTCAGAAAATCATTGCGGTTGAAGTTGATCCGCCACTTGATGCCAATATTGATTTTTTTATGGAAAGTGCCAAGCGGCTTAGCGCATTGAATGTAGATTTGATTACGATTGCGGATTGTCCAATTGCGCGTGCCCGTGTAGATAGCTCTATTCTGGCTTGTAAGCTGAAACGGGAACTTGGTATTGAGTCGTTGCCACATATGACATGTCGTGACCGGAACATTAATGCGACAAAAGCACTTTTGCTTGGATTAAGTATCGAAGGGATCCAAAATGTGCTGGTTGTCACAGGAGATCCGGTTCCGACTGCTGAAAGAAATGAAGTAAAAAGTGTATTTAATTTTAATTCATCGGTTCTGGCTAGTTTTATTCAATCATTAAATGATACGGTATTGCCCCAACCATTTTTGGTATATGGTGCACTCAATATTAATGCCAAGCATTTCCATTTAGAAATCAAACGTGCACAAACAAAAATTAAGCATGGAATCCAAGCTTTTTTAACACAACCAGCTCTGTCAGAAACAGCAGTTGAAAATGTAAAAACTGCCAAGGAGGTACTTGGTGTACCGATTTTGGGTGGAATTTTGCCCATTGTTAGCCATAGAAACGCTTGTTTTATGAATAATGAAATTTCTGGTATTACCGTTTCAGAGGAAATTGTTAAGAAGTATGTTGGGTTGGATCGTGAAGCAGCGGAGCAACTAGCGATTGAAATTTCGCTGGAAATGATTGAAAAAATGGCATTGTATGTGGACGGATATTATTTAATTACACCGTTTAAACGAATTGGCTTAATTACGGAAATTATTTCACGTATTCAAAAAAAGGGACAAACATTTTCTAATCAATGAAAAGGTTTGTAATAAACTGGCATATATGGGATAGAAAGATCTTGCGATTAGATCTTTTCCTGTTTCATTTATAAGGAGGATTTGTTATGAAAGAGCTTTTAACAGATATAGAACATCGATATTTCTATACAACAGATGGTGTTAAGCTGCATTATGCAGAAATTGGAAGTGGACCGCCACTGATTATGATTCCAGGAGGACTTTGTGCGTATGATTATTTTGCTTACCAAATTCCAACACTCAGCCAGCATTTTCGGCTGTTGATTTTAGATCCACGTGGATTTGGCTTATCTGAGGTACCTGCATACGGATATCGCATTCCACGTTTGGCAGCAGATATCAGAGAGTGGCTTGGGCATTTGAATGTAACAAAGGCTTATTTTCTTGGACATTCAATGGGGTGTTCAATTATTTGGTGTTATATGGATTTGTATGGACAAAATCCGTTTCTTAAGCTGATTTTAGTTGATCAGGCACCTGCTTTGGCCATCAATCCGATTTGGTCAGAGAAGCAAGTCCGGCAAACAGGTGCGGTCGCTGTAGATGTTTGGGGTTTTGTCAATGAATTCGTTGTGAACCAGGAAAAACCGATGGCGGCTTTTTCCAAATATTTGCCACTTGGTGTTTCAGATCGGGAAGAAAAGCTGGCACAAAATTTTAAAGACTATTTGCGTGAAAGTCTGCCAGTAAAAAATTGGCAAGTGGCTTCAGATTTAATGCTGAATCATGTCACACAGGATTGGCGTGATGTTGTGAGAAGAATTACGGTTCCAACTTTATTGTTAACTGGAGAGCTTAGCCGAGTTCGTGATGCGGTGATTTGGAGTCATGAGCAGATTCCAAGCTCTGAGCTTGTTATTTTTACAAGAGAAGAACTTGGAAGCCATAATTTACTTTTGGAAAATCCTAAGAAAGCCAATGCAGAGATTTTGGCATTTTTAACAAAATAGTTGAAGATTTTTATGTAATTGTACGAAAAGTTGTAGATGTTTATTTGGATCTATTCTACTTTCTGTAATCTTTGAAAAGATTTGGTGTTTCTGTGGGAAATGAGAAGACAATTGGTTACTTCTTGCCTTGTCTTACTAAAGCAGGCGATCTAAGAAGTTTACTGTGAAATGTTAGCTGTTTCCCATAGATGTATCACCAATGACAGGATTTAAAAAAATAGGTTTGTTCCAGCCTTTTGAGATAACTTTGGGAGGGGAGAAAGATGGAATGGATTTCATAGATATTAGCTAGCAAAATAATTAGAAATACTACACATGTTGTTAACCAGAAAGGAATAAGAATATGGATCAAAGATTGAATCGGTATTGCACTATCAAGCTACATTAGCATCTAAATAATTTTTTCAACAAAAATGAGTAATTGCTCACTTTTATATTGCGAAGATATCCATTTTTTTTTATTATTTATTTGAGTGATTAAATACTCGTTTTTGAAAGGGGAATTCAATAATGAATGAAACCAATACTATTCAAGTTAAAGAAGTAACTAAAAGTTTCGGTAAGAAAGTTGTATTAAAAGATATCAATTTTGATATCAAACAAGGTCGTATTTATGGTTTTATCGGACCTTCCGGCTCAGGCAAAACAACGCTGGTAAAGATGATGGTAGGGATGGATATTCCAGATAAAGGTTCAATCTATTTATTGGGAGAAAAAATGCCTAATTTAGAGATTTTACAGCAAATTGGCTATATGGCACAATCAGATGCGTTATATACAGCTCTTACGGGTAAAGAAAATCTAATGTTTTTTGCATCACTTTTTAAATTAGATAATGCAGAAAAACAAAAACGTATTGCCTATGCTGCAGAATTGGTTGGCTTAACCGATGACCTTGATAAAAAAGTGTCAGCCTATTCAGGGGGGATGAAACGTCGTCTATCTCTTGCGCTTGCTATCATTCAAAATCCCCAGGTTCTAATATTAGATGAACCTACTGTGGGAATTGATCCCGAATTAAGATTAAGTATTTGGAATGAATTATTACGATTAAAAAATGAAGAAGGAAAAACCATTATTGTTACGACTCATGTAATGGATGAGGCAGAAAAATGTGATTACATTTCAATGGTTAGAGATGGTTCAATTATAGCAACTGGTACACCTTTTCAATTGAAAGAACAATATGGTGTTCATAGTTTAGATGCTGTTTTCTTGCATGCAGGGGGGAAAGTACAATGAGAATTGCAGCGCTTATTAAGAGGATATTATTGCAAATAAGTAGAGATAAACGTACTCTGGCTCTTCTCTTTATTGCTCCATTATTCGTATTAACACTAATGAGCCTAGTTTTTAATGGAAATGCTGTAGAGCCTGTTTTAGGCGTGGAGAATGGTAATAAGCAAATTGTCGAAAAATTAAAAGAGGCAGATATTGTAGTAAAAGAATATAACAAAGTTTCTAATGTTAACGAAACCATATTAGATCATCATTTAGATGGTTTTTTACAAGTGGAAGATGATAAAGCAACAATAACATTACTTAATAACGATCCTACAGTAGCAAAAAGCTTAGAAATGAAAGTAAAGCAAATATATAGTAAAGAAAAACAAATACAATTATTAGGAACAAATGGAATGCAAAATGAGCTTTCATTACAAGATTCTATGAAAACGGACTATGTTTATGGTAGCAGTGAAACAGAGCTTTTTGATACCTTTAGTCCTATTTTAGTAGGGTTCTTTGTTTTCTTTTTCGTTTTCTTGATCTCCGGTATTGGTTTGTTAAATGAAAGAACAACTGGAACGCTAGAACGTTTATTAGCAACGCCTATTAAAAGAGGAGAGATTGTCACAGGATATCTTATTGGTTACGGTTTATTGGCATTGATACAGACCGTTATTATTGTTTTGTTCGCAATAAATGTGCTGGATATGGTTTTAGTTGGTTCTGTTTGGACTGTTATTTTAATCAATGCAATCTTAACACTTGTAGCTTTGTCACTGGGGATATTATTGTCTTCTTTCGCGAGTTCGGAATTCCAGATGATTCAATTCATACCGATAATCATCGTGCCACAAATATTTTTTTCAGGTATTTTCTCTATTGAGGGAATGGCTGATTGGCTACAAGTATTTGCGAATTTTATGCCGCTGTATTATGCGGCAGATGCATTAAAAGGGGTAATGTACGAGGGTTTAAGTTTAGCTGAAATTCGTAGTAACTTATATATATTGTTAGCTTTTGCAGCGGTATTTATCATTTTAAATTTGTTCGCTTTGAAAAAGTACCGTAAGCTATAATATGGCAATGATACAGTGTTAAGCAAAGATGGTGAAACAAATGGTAAATAATAATCTATTGGATGAAATGGCTAAAATACGAAAAAAATCCAATAAACAAACTGATAAACAAAAGAAAATTATTGAGGTTGCTATTGCTACTTTTGCCGAAAAAGGTTACTCAAATACACCCACATCAGAAATAGCCAAAAAAGCAGGAGTAGCAGAAGGAACAATTTTCAAGCACTATGGAACGAAGGAAAATCTATTGTTATCTATAATGATACCTTTTTTAAAAGATTTTTTTCCTATGATGGCAGAGGAACTTATTGGAGAACTGATGAAAGATAAGTGTTCATTTGAAGAGTTTTTAAGGAATCTTTTAATAAATCGTAGTGCCTTTCTCTCAGAAAACAGAGAAATATTTCAGGTATTTATAAAAGAAATGTTTTATAAAGAGGAACTTAGAAATGAATTACTTCACAATGTTTTAGAAGTTGGTGCCTATTACCTGATACATGTGATTGAGGTATTTAAACAACGTGGTGAAATTAAAGATATACCGAACGAATCAGTTTTAAAAATGCTAATCACTGTCATAGGTGGAATGTTTATTTCCAATTTTGTATTGTTAAATAAGCAATTTATAAGCGAAGATGAAATTGAAGATGCTATATTTTTTATATTAAAAGGGCTTGGAAAAGCTTCTTAGTAAAAGGATTTTTTATAAAGCCACTTTAAAGCAAAAGATTGAATAAATTGTCTGCTTTTCACAGAAGTTGGAACATAGCTAGCTTTAAGTAACGAAAAAAGTGAAATTGCGTGCCCCCAATTTCACTTTTTTCTATTTTTCTTTTGTAATCTTTATTCATGCTTAGTTGTTAGAGGAAGGTTTTGTCCCAATCTCTTTTCTTTGATGGTGCCATATAAATAAAAAAGATTGTGAATAAATATACTTAAACGGGTGCAATAGCTGAAGAAGAAAATAATAGAAAATAGAACTTCAGTCTTGTGGAAATTCTATTTTTTGTGCTTAATATCAACATTAAAATTTAAAAGCCAAAATAAAAAAAGTAGGTGAGAGCTTTCACCCACTTTTATGAATTATTCATTCAGATCAACATTATGATAAACTTGCTGAACATCGTCTAAATCTTCTAATGCATCAATGAGACGTTCAAATTTTTTCAAATCTTCATCTAAAAGTGTCACATCATTTTGTGCCAGCATAGTAATCTCTGCAACAGTAAACTCCTCAATATGGGCATCTTTTAATGCAGTTTGTATGGCATGAAATTGATCCGGCTCGGCATAAATAATGACTGCCTCATCCTCTTCTAAAATATCACGTACATCAACATCTGCTTCCATTAGAATTTCTAATACTTCATCAGAGGACTTGCCTTCCAAGCCGATGACGGCTGTTGTATCAAACATATAGGAAACAGATCCAGTTACCCCCATGTTGCCTCCGTTTTTATTGAATGCTGTGCGTACTTCGGCAGCTGTTCGGTTCACGTTGTTGGTCAATGCGTCAACAATGATCATGGAGCCATTTGGACCAAATCCTTCATATCGAAGTTCATCATAGTTTTCATCTCCACCGCCCTTTGCTTTTTCAATGGCACGGTCAATGATATGTTTGGGCACACTGTATGTTTTTGCGCGCTCCAATACGAATTTTAATGTTTGATTGGATTCAGGATTTGGTTCACCTTGTTTTGCAGCAACATAAATTTCACGACCAAATTTGGCGTAAATTCGGCTGGTGTTTGCATCCTTTGATGCTTTTTTATCTTTAATGTTGTTCCATTTACGACCCATTGTATCACTCACTTTCTTTTCGTTTTGGGACGTTTATTTGTCTCTCTCATTATACATGGATTCGGATTCTTTTTGAAATGGTTTTTCAAATTTTAATGCAGGGTATTCTTCTTTAGCAATAATTTGATGAAAGGTGATTCTTGTGATAATTAAAGCCATTTCTTTTGGGGATTCTTTCATTCCGCCCTCTACCCATTGTTGAATAATTCCAAGATGTGCTGAAATGACGTAGGAAGAAAAATATTCAATTGGAATCAACATTCTTTTTTCAAGCTGTGCGTTTAAAAATTTTTTCAGCATATTTTCTCGCAAGATGGTTTTTAGTTTGGTCTGAAAAGAATAATGTCCATTTTTTCCAAATAACACCTGAATAAAGTCACTGTTTTCTTGAAGATATTCAAAGAGATGAACGAAAATAGAAGCTGGCTCCGATGGGGGTCTAGGATGTTTTGCATGTTCTGTTTTTTTTGCTTCTTCATGAATATGAACGATATCTTGGATAATTTCATTTTCATTTTGTTCAAGTAAGTCATATTTATCTTTATAATGTAAGTAGAAGGTTCCTCGGTTTATGTCTGCACGTTCAGTTAAATCATGAATACGAATGGACTCAAATCCTTTTTCTTTCATCAGTTCAGCTAAAGCGTTTCGCAGCTTTTCTTTCGTTTGTCTGATTCTACGATCTTCACGTTTGATTTCCATCATAAAATTCTCCGTTTTATTATTTTATTGAACATTTTAATACATTTTGTTGTTTAAGATACAAAAAATGTGAGATTGTTTATTGCATTCTCCTATAAATATATTATAATGATTCTCACCGGATTTTTTCAACATTTTGTTCATTAATAAACAAAATGTTGAAAATATGAAGGCGTTTTAGATAAAAAAATACTAGGAGGATTTTATTCATGACAGAAGCTTTACAAAAAAAGCCAAATTATGGCGTAATTATTGTATTGTTGCTTGGTGCATTTATTGCGATGTTGAATGAAACATTGCTTAATGTTGCTCTGCCATCTATTATGAATGATTTTGGAGCAAGTGCTTCGACGGTTCAATGGTTAAGTACAGGTTATATGTTGGTGAATGGGATTTTGATTCCGATTACAGCTTTTCTGATTCAAAAGTTTTCGGTGCGGCATTTGTTTTTATCTGCAATTGCACTGTTTACGATTGGAACATTTGTAGCAGGATTTGCCCCAACCTTTGGGATACTTTTGGCAGCACGTATGGTACAGGCGGCTGGTTCGGCGATTATGATGCCCTTATTAATGAATGTGTTGTTAACAAGCTTTCCAGTTGAAAAACGGGGCGGTGCAATGGGCTTTTTCGGCTTGGTCATGATTTTCGCTCCAGCAGTGGGACCAACATTGTCTGGATGGATTTTGCAGCATTATACGTGGGAAATGCTGTTTCATTTGGTGAGTCCGATTGCGTTTATCTTGTTAATTGCTTCATTTTTTATGTTAAAGGATAAGAAAGCCAGTGTAAAAATTCATTTGGATTACTTGTCGGTTGTTTTATCCAGTATCGGCTTTGGTGGAGTTTTATATGGTTTTAGTTCGGCAGGAAATAAAGGATGGAATGTACCAGAGGTTTATGTCACAATTGTAATTGGTATGGTTGCATTGCTATTTTTTATTGTTCGTCAATTTAATTTGAAGCATCCTATGTTGGAATTTCGTATCTTCCGTTATCCGATGTTTGCTTTGTCATCTGCCATTTCAATTGTATTGGCAATGGCAATGTTTTCCGCTATGTTATTATTGCCGATCTATGTGCAAACCATTCGTGGAATCGGGACATTGGAGTCTGGACTTTTGATGTTGCCTGGCGCACTTTTAATGGGAATTATGTCTCCAATTACAGGGAAGCTATTTGATAAATTTGGTGGTAGAGTGCTCGCGATTATTGGCTTAGGCATTACAATTTTAACAACTTATGCTTTTTCACATTTAACAATGGAAACCAGTTATACAACCTTAATGACTTTGTATACTATTCGGATGTTTGGGATGTCTATGGTTATGATGCCGGTTATGACAAATGGAATCAATGCATTGCCACAGAACTTAAATCCGCATGCAACAGCAATGAATAATACTTTACAACAGGTCGCCGGTGCAATTGGTTCTGCATTTTTGGTTACTTTGATGCAAAATCGTACAGAGTCTTATGCACAGGAGCTGACAGAAGAAGCCATGCAAAATGTTGGATTAACAGCAGCTCAAGGAATGGAAGCAATGCAGCAGCAAATTATGAATACGGCCATGGTTGAGGGAATTAATGATACATTTCTGATTTCTACTTTTATTGCAGTGGTTGCATTGGTCTTGGCTTTCTTTATTCAACGTCCACCTCGTCCAGAGGAAGATATACCAAAATCAGCAGAGGAAGCCATTTAAGATTTATAATTGGTCAAAATATACGTGATGCAGTTGGAGTTATTTGAATTTAGGATTTCTGACTGTGATCACGTATTTTTTGTATTTAAATGAAAATATTCCATTATTAGAGTAGGATATGAATAAATATAGTTTTGTAAGTATTTATGAAATGGATTTGTTTTTACAGTGCGGATGCTGTATATCCTTAAGAATAAAAAGTTTGATGCTATAGTTTATGCTTTGGCAATTTGATTTGAAATTTAAGTTATATTTGATATAAAAAAGATGGATTATGCGGACTTTGGTAAAAAAATGTAGTTTTGTGAACAGAATTTTTGGAATATAGACAAAGAAAAACGGTTAGAGACATGATCGGGAGATAATCATGTATCAACAAAAATAAGGCGCAAATCTTTATGAGTCATATTGTATCCGAAGATTTTCATTCAGAAATGCTGAGCAAAGATATTATTAAAAAACTTAAATCACAATTATGGATTAAAAATGTTTTGCTTCTGTCTCATAATGAAATGCATATTTGTAAAGACATGAATATCATGTTGAATGAGCATAAAAAAGGGAGGAAAATAGATTTTGTATTACAACCATATTGCAAAAATATAATAGTGAAAATATATGATTTCCTAATCGGACAAATAAAAACACATTTTGAGAAGTATACTATAATCATTTCAGATTTAAAAAAAATAATATTGATTATAAAGGAAATGTTGATTATGGATGCTTTACATAATTTTGTTATAGAAGAATAGGATACAAAATTTACTATGGTTCAATGTAATATACAGCAGATGATAAATGATACATAAACAAATCATAAAATCACTTTTTTGAAACCAGTTATTTATAAATTATATCAGATCATAAATGATACATTCATATGCAAAATTGAATTGGAAACCAGTTTATTAGAATCACACAAAGTGAAATTTGTCACCATCAACCAGGTTTTTGTGTGGCGTTTTGCTTGTGTCATCGAATGATGATGTTTTCTATGCTTATTGTTTTGGTATGATGACTCTGTTTGTTAAATTATATTGTTTTGGCAAAATATAATTGTAAAAGAAAAGGTATTTTGTAAACGAAATGTTCATGTTTAGCAGAAGTTGGTCAAGCAGCAGATTTATAAAAAATCAATAATATTAAGAAAAAAATCTTTATAAGAATATATTTTTTAGTTTATTTCTTGTTTGACAGGTTGATGCATTTGTGTCTAAACTATGTAGGGGAGGAGGATCATGGAATTTTTTACTGAGCTGTTCAAAGATCAAGATTTATTACAAATTATTTTACGCTCATTACAGGTTTCAACAACAGCTGTTGTACTGGGCAGCATAATTGGGATTCCTTTAGGCAGCTTTTTGGCAGCGAGGCGTTTTGTTGGCAAGAAATTTGTTATGACGATTCTATACACCAGTATGAGTTTGCCTCCGGTTGTAATTGGCGTTGTTGTTTACTTATTGCTATCTCGTTCAGGACCATTTGGTTTTTTGTCTCTGCTCTATACACCAGAAGCGATGATTATCGCACAATTTCTATTGGTAATGCCACTTATTACAGGCTTAACCTTTTCAGCAATCAACGGAATGAACCAGAAATATCGTATGCTTGCACGAACATTGGGAGCTACACGTTTTCAAGAATGGTTATTTATTCTGACACAGGCTAAAAAAAGTATTCTGATTGGTGTATTAACTGCATACGGACGTGCACTTTCTGAGGTCGGTGCAGTAACGATAATTGGAGGAAATATAGAGGGTCATACAAGAGTTATGACAACTTCTATTGTATTGATGACACGTCAAGGAGAGTTTATAAAGGCATTGTATTTAGGCTGTGTGCTTTTGTGTATTAGTTTTTTGGTCAATTTATTGTTTGTAAAACAGACTTTAGAGCAGTTGGATCTTGGGGGAAATAAAAAATGACGCGCATTCATTTAGAAAATATAAAGATGAAGCCCTTTCACCAGCCAAGATTTCAAACGAAGGATTTTTTGTTTGAAAGTCATGAGCGGTATGTGCTTATCGGGCCGTCTGGGGCAGGGAAAAGCTCTCTTTTAAAGATGCTTGCTCTTTTAGAGCCTGCTGATGTGGGTAGGATTCATATCAATGATCAGTTGATTTCTTGTAATCATGCAGATTTATCGGTTCGGCGACAAATTGTTTACGTTGCTCAGCAAGAGTTTATGATTTCTGGTACAGTATTGGATAATTTACTGATCGGTGTACGTTTTCGCAAAGGCAATAAGCAGCATTATACACAAAAAGCTACTCAATTATTGAAGGACTTGGGTTTAGAGGGTTACGAAAATAAAAATCCAAATCATTTATCGGGTGGGGAATGGCAGAGGGTTGCCATTGCTCGAGCGCTGATTTTATCACCTAAAATTCTCTTGCTGGATGAGCCGACTTCGAATTTGGATCCGTTTCATGTGAAGAAAATTGAAGAAACCGTACAGGCTTATTGTACAGAAAATCAAGCCTTGCTTGTGATGGCAACTCACAATTTATCACAGGCAAAAAGAATGGCAACGAAGGTTTTATTTATCTATGAAGGAAAAATTCTGACATCTGGTGATACAAATGAGCTTTTATCCAATCCCAAATCTGAGCAGCTAAGGTTCTTTTTAGAGTGGTCATAATCGGGGGTAGTGAAGGTTTCAAAGCGTGTTATACGCGTTGATACATACTAAAATAGCAGAAAGAAGGTATAAAAGTGAAGAAAAAAAATTCATTATTGGGAATCTTATTTGCATTTTTTTTGCTTTTGGCAGGATGCAATAATGCGGCTACGCCAAATGAGCAGACAACAGCACCAAAAGAACAAGAACAGCAGAAACCAGCAACAGAATTAATATTGGCAACAACAACAAGCTTACAAGATTCAGGTTTGTATGATGCATTGCTTCCTGTGTTTGAAGAAAAAGAAAATATTACAATGAAAGTCGTTGCGCAAGGAACTGGTGCGGCAATTGAAACCGCAAAAAACGGTGATGCAGATGTATTGTTTGTACATGACCGTGCAAGTGAAGATGCCTTTGTAAGTGAAGGATACGGTGAGTATGCTTGGGATGTCATGTGGAACAGCTTCTATCTTGTAGGCCCGGCAGATGATCCGGCGGGAATTAAGGGTGAGTCAGATATGGCAGCAGTTATGGAAAAGCTTCGCACAGCGAATGCACCATTTGTTTCTCGGGGTGATGACTCTGGAACACATAAGCGTGAGCTGAAATTATGGGGTGACCAAGTGCCTGCTGGTGAAAATTATATTGCAGCCGGTGCTGGTATGGGAGATACATTAATTATGGCAAATGAAAAAAGTGCTTATACATTAACAGATGAGGCAACTTTTTTATCTATGAAGGATAAATTACCAAATCTGGAAGAAATGGTAAAAGATTTACCAGAGCTGTTAAATGAGTATGGTGTTATGATTGTTTCTTCTACAGAGAAAAAAGAAGCCGCACAAAAATTTGTGGATTTTGTTGTCAGTGATGAAGCAAAAGAAATTATTGCAAACTACGGCATGGATCAATATGGAAAAGCATTATTCCAATCCGATATCAAACAAAGATAAGAGTTATTATTTAATCATGAAATAAAAAAGCAGAGCCGGAGAATCCTTGTCACCGGCTTTTTTTTTTGCAGAAAATTGATTTGGTTAAACTAGGAAATTCATGGAATGTACAAATTTTATTGCAGGGTATTTTGAGCAGTGATAAAATTACAGTGAATCAGATCGTTCAATCTGTTTCAAAATTTTAGGTGAGGAGGATGTCGTATGGCAACTCAAGTCAATCGCAGACAATTTTTGAAATTGTCCGGTGCAGTGGCAGCGACATTGGCTTTAGCGGATTTAGGATTTAATGAGTCAAATGTTCAAGCGAAGACTAAAGCGTTAAAGATTCAAAGTTTGAAGCCAACACCAACGATTTGCCCATATTGTGCGGTTGGTTGCGGAATTTTGGTTTATGCAACAGAAGCAAAAGATGATGTTGTGTACACAGAAGGTGATTCCGATAGTCCGATCAATCAAGGTTCACTATGTAGTAAAGGAGGCTCAATTCGTCAGATTTATACAACTGAAAAACGTGTTGAGAAACCGCGCTATCGTGCGCCAGGAAGCAACAAATGGGAAGAAAAATCATGGGAATGGATGTATGAACAGATTGCAAAGCGTGTGAAGGAAACAAGAGATCGTACATTTGTAGAAAAAGAAGATGGCATTTATGTCAATCGTACAGATTCTATTGTTTCACTAGGTGGAGCAGCCCTTGATAATGAGGAAACACATTTAATCAGTAAACTGATGCGTGCAGGGCTTGGACTGACTTATATTGAGCATCAGGCCAGGATATGACACAGTTCAACGGTTGCCGGTCTGGCACCTACATTCGGTCGTGGCGCAATGACCAATCACTGGAATGATTTGCAGTATTCAGATGTACTGATGGTTATCGGTGCAAATCCTGCAGAGAATCATCCAATTGGTTTTAGATGGATTACAAAAGCATTGAAAAACGGGGCAACATTGATTTCTGTTGATCCGCGTTTTACAAGAACCTCTCAATTGGCAAATATTTATGGACAGCTTCGTTCAGGTACGGATATTGCTTTTATTGGAGGAATGATTAACTATATTTTAGAAAATCATTTATATCATGAGGAATATGTAGCAAATTATACAAATGCTTCTTATATTTTATCTGATGCGTATTCTTTTGAAGACGGAATATTCAGTGGATATGATGAGATTGAACGGAAATATGACACAAGTAAGTGGAGTTTTGAAACAGATGCAGAAGGTAATGTATTGGTAGATAAAACTTTGCAGCATCCAAGATGTGTATTTCAGCTTATGAAGCAGCATTATTCACGCTATAATTTGGAAACGGTTACAAGTATTACGGGTACAGATAGGGATACGTATTTGGAAATCTGCAAAGTATTTGGTTCAACGGGTCAAGTTGGGAAGGCCGGAACCATTTTATATGCAATGGGTGGAACACAACATACAGTTGGTACGCAAAATATTCGTATTTTTGCCATTATCCAGTTGCTTTTAGGCAATATTGGTATTGTCGGCGGGGGTGTGAATGCACTTCGCGGAGAATCCAATGTACAAGGCTCAACAGATTTCGGCTTACTTTATCATAGCTTGCCTGGTTATATTGATGTGCCAAAAGCTGTTCCAGAAGAAAATAATCTTGCAGGATTTTTGGCTCGAGTTACACCGAAAACAGGTTATAAAGTCAACAATCCGAAATTTATTATAAGTATGCTTAAGGCATATTATGGCGATTATGCAACGAAGGAAAATGACTTTGGCTATCATATGCTGCCAAAAATCAGCAATGGTAAAAATTATTCATTTATGTATTTGTTTGAAGAAATGCGAAAAGGCGGATTGGAAGGAATCTTTTTATGGGGTTCCAATCCAGTTGTAAGCAGTCCAAACTCGCAAAGCGCACATGATGCATTGGCGAATTTAAAATGGATGGTTGCGGTTGATTTATGGGAAACTGAAACCTCAGCTTTTTGGCAGAGCGAAGCGGGTAAAAACTATGCAGATATTGATACGGAAGTCTTTCTTTTGCCTGCCTGCAGCTCTTATGAGAAATATGGAACCGTTACAAACAGCGGTCGTTGGATGCAATACCGTTGGGAAGCTTTACCGCCAAAGGGAGAATCTCGTGCGGATTTACAAATTACACATGAATTGGCATTGAAATTAAAAGAATTATATCAAGATGAAAATACACCAGCAGCACGTCAAATCAATGCGATGTCATGGGATTATGGAACGGATCATCATCCAGATTTTGATAAGGTTGCCAAAGAAATTAACGGCTATGATATTCAAACCAAACGCCAGCTTTCTGGTTTTGGAGAACTGGCAGATGATGGTTCAACAGCGTGCGGATGTTGGATTTATTGCGGTTTCTATCCGGAGGAAGGAAATCTGTCTCAGCGCCGTGACAACGTGGACAATGGACAATCCTTATATTCAAATTGGTCATGGGTATGGCCGATGAACCGTCGTGTTCTATATAATCGGGCTTCCTGTGATTTGAATGGAAAGCCATATAATGAAGAAAAAGCATTGATTTGGTGGGATGAAACAAAGCAGGAATGGACTGGATATGATGTTCCTGACTTTATCAAAACAACAAAACCAACCGATCCGGCAGGTTCAAAACCATTTATTATGCAGTCTTCCTTATTAGGGGATATTTTTGCTACGCGCTCTGATGGTCCTTTACCTGAGCATTATGAACCTTATGAAAGTCCAGTGCAAAATGCACTTTCCAGCGTACAATTTAATCCGGTGGTTGATATTTTTGAAGGGAAGCATAATCCGCGCGGAGATTATGATAAGTACCCGATTATCGGAACAACCTATCGTATGTCTGAGCATTGGCAAAGTGGTACAATGACAAGAAACCAACCTTGGCTGTCCGAGCTTGCTTCACACATGTTTGTGGAGATGAGTGAGGAATTGGCACAGGAAAAAGGAATTGGAGATAAGGATGAAATCATTGTTACCTCAGCACGGGGAGAAATTAAGGCATATGCACTGGTTACAAAACGGTTTAAACCCTATACGGTTTTAGGGAAAAAAGTTCATCATATCGGAATGATTTGGCACTTTGGTTATAAGGGGATTGTTACAGGGGAAACAGCAAATAAGGTAACACCAATTATTGGTGATGCCAACTCAAATATTCCTGAATATAAAGCATTCTTATGTGATGTAAGGAGGGCTTAATAATGGGAAGAAATATAAAGTTTATTGATATTTCAAAATGTGACGGATGCCGTGCATGCAGTGTGGCATGTAAGAACTGGAATGATTTACCAATTGAAATTGAACCATATAATGGAACCATCCAATCACATCAAAATGTAACAGCGAATACATGGAATGTTGTAATCAATAGGGAGGTTGTACAACCCGACGGCTCATTAGCATGGCATTTTCGCCATACAGCCTGCTTGCATTGTGAAGAACCAAGCTGTGCATTGGCTTGTTCAGAAAACGTGATTACAAAACGTGAGGATGGAGCAGTTGTTATTGATGAGGAAGGCTGTGTCGGCTGTGGCTATTGTGTGACGAATTGTCCGTTTGATATTGTTCAGTTGAAAAAAGTGAAAATCAATGGAAAAACTTATGAAAAGGCTTCGAAATGTAATCTTTGTGAGGGACGGATTGCAGAGGGCTTAGAGCCAGCTTGTTCGAGAATTTGTCATACAGATGCCATTCAGTATGGAGATTATGATGAATTGATGGCAGAGGCAGAAGAAAGATTGGAAGTTGTGAAAAAACGTTATCCGGATGCGAATATTTACAGTCCGGCAGGTGTTGGTGGGACAACAACCATCTATTTGCTTACAGAAAAGCCATCGCTGTTAGGTCTGCCGGAAAATCCAGAGGTTCCTTCCTCCATTGCCTTATGGAAACATGTTGTGCAGCCAGTTGGTAAGATGCTCGGTGTAGGTGCAGCCGTAGCCGTTGCTGGACTTTTTGTAACGAAGAAAATTGTTCAAAGTCAAACGCATCATACAGATTCTGAGCATAAGGAGGGCGAAGACCATGCTGGTTGATAAAAAATATGTACGCCGCTTTTCTAAAACCTTTATTTTCTGTCATTGGTTAAATGCTCTTTCATTCTGTATGTTATATTTGACGGGTCTGCCGCTTTATACAGAATGGTTTAATTTTTTGTATGTTGTATTTGGCAGTCAAGAAGTTTTACAAATTCTACATCGCGTTTTTGCAGTTATGTTTATCTCTGTTCCGATCATTCAATTGATTTTTGATCCGCAAAGTATGAAAGATTGGGCAAAGCAGATTTTGAATACAAGGCTCAGAGATTTTAAATTTTTTCTTTATTTTCCATTGGAGCTGATTGGCTTACATCCAAAGGGTATGCCAAAGCAAGGGTTCTATAATGTTGGAGAAAAGGTAAACTCAGTTGTTCAAATTACCGCTTGGTTTATGTTGGTTGTATCTGGTATTTTCATGTGGTTTGCAGATGCATTTCCAAGAGAAATTGTTGTTTGGATGTATCCAATACATGGAATTGCCTTCGGTTTAGCTTTTGCTGCTTTTATTGGACATTTATACTTATCGGCTATCGACAATCCGGATTCACTTCGTGGAATGACAAAAGGTTCTGTTCATGTTCGTTATGCAAAGGGTCATCACGAAGCTTGGTATGATGAATTGATAGCAAAAGGTGAATTTACAAAAGAAGAAGCGGAACAAGCCATTCGAGAAGATAAAAACGCATAAAAAGATCAGTTTTTCGGGTAAAAGGATAGCTATTCCTTTTGCTCGAAATATGAAATGAAGCAGGTTGCAGGAAAATATGTTTTAAAATTATGTGGAGACGAATTAAAGGAGTAAATATGGTGGAGAGAAAAAAGGGATGTCCAGAAGAGTACCCTGTTCGCTTAATCGTAAATGATATACAGCTGGCTATTTTTCAGCTAACGAAAGGAGATTTAACGGATTGGGCATATGGTTATTTATTTTCTGAGCGTCTAATCCATAAAAAAGAAGATTTACAGCAATTATGGATTTCTGAGGATCAATCGGTCATTAAAGTGAGAATTTCTGGTGATATAGAGCGTCTTTTGGCTTTTAAGGAAAAGCATCATACGGCTGGCTGCGGAAATGGAATTACTTTTTTTTCGATGACGGATATTTCAAAATTTCAAAAAGTAGAGTGTTCACTGAAAACAACACAGACAAAGCTGATGGAGAAAATGCGAAAATTCTATGATTTGTCACCATTATATTTAGAAACAGGTGGTATGCATGGAGCTTGTGTGCTGCTGCCAAATCATTCTCTTGAAATTCGGGAAGATATCGGAAGGCATAATGCTGTAGATAAAATAATTGGTCATTGTTTGCAATCCGATTATAATCCAAAACAGTTGATTTTGCTGACAACAGGCAGAGTTTCTTATGAAATGCTTTCAAAGGTAGCGAATTATGGGATTGGCATTATTGCTTCCAGAACGGCGGCTACTTTACAAGCTGTTCAATTGGCAAAAGTGTTAGATGTAGAAGTCGTTGGTTATCTTCGAGGAAAAATGGGGATAGTTTATACAGAGTTAGGTCGTGTAGAAACTAGCTAAAATCGAAGGAGGACAGAATCAAGTGCAGTTTATCTCAAAAGATTATGAGAAGTTGATGGTGGATTTAAGCTGTCTAACAAATGAATTACAAAAGCAATTACAAGGAACTGATGCTTATATGATTCCGAGTGAAATTCAATTGGATGCAGATGTTCCTTTTTTGGTACAGGTTCATCCTAACATTCAATCAGAGGGGTATCAGAATATATATAAGCAGTTTCGTTCTTTTTTTCTTGAGAAATACCCTAAGCAAGAGGATAATATAAATAAGCTTTGGAATTTTATACAAAAAAACGAGTCAGAATGGCTCCGGAATACATTTGATATCAATCATCTATACTTTCAGGAGGCAGCCCAAAGATTGGGGCTCTCTGACTGGCTTCCCATGTTTATGGCAGAACATCTGATTCGTCCGTTTATACGAGTTATGGCTGAAGATTTACAAGGTTACTATCAGAAGTTAAAGGTTTCCTACACATGTAAGTTCTGCAATGAGCCGATTCGATTGGCTAGATTGGATAAAGAGGGTCAAAAGGAAGTGGTTTGTCCACGCTGCTATGCAAAATGGAATGAAAAGAAATTGCAGTGTTCTGTTTGTAAAGAAGACAACCATGAGAAATTGATTGTTTTAAAGATAGACAAAGATGAGTTGGGGCAAATACAGCTATGCCAGTCCTGTGGTGGATATACAAAGCTGATTGAACAAAAACGTCTAATTCGGAAAAATGCTGCGGATTTATTGGATTTATATTCCATTCAATTTGACTATATTGCACAGGAATATATTTCAAATCATAAGGAGAAATTTGAAAATGACGAATCTACACCGCACTGATATATCGGGATTGATATTAACAGGAGGAAAATCCTCACGCATGGGTACCAATAAGGCTTTGTTGCCGCTGGGAAAAATCAATGCAATTACAAGAATTGTAGAGATAGCAAAAACCAATTGTGCACAAATTGTTTTGGCAACAAATGAACCAGAAAAGTACCAATTTTTAGCACTTCCATGTGTAAAGGATGTTTATAAAGGGAAGGGACCTTTGGGCGGACTTCATTCTGGTTTAAGTGCAATTGAAACAGATTGGGTGTTGGTGTTTCCATGTGATTTGCCGTTGATTTCAGTTGAATATATTCAGCCGTTATTAGAGGCAGAGGTGAAGTATGATATTGTCATTTATGAATCGGCAGGCAGGCTGCATCCTTTATTCGGTCGTTATAATCGAAGGATTTTGCCGCGTATTACCGATTGTTTGGAGGCAGAACGATTAAAGATACAAGAATTTTTTCATCCCTTGCAGGTGAAGATTTTACAAGCGGAGAGTTATCATTTTTCTGTTTCTCCGGAAATTTGTTTTATGAATATGAATACGCAGGCGGATTATGAAAATGTGAAAAGCATTTTGGAAAATCATGAGGTGTGAAATATGCTGTTTTTTCAAACACAGACGGTCTCACAAGTTTTACAAAAGATGCGAGAACAAATTGAGCCATTAAATGAGAAAATAACAATATTTATTGAGGAAAGCTTGGGAATGATTGTAGCAGATCCGCTTATATCTGCTGAATATAGTCCAAATTTTGTTCGGTCGACAGTTGATGGATATGCGGTCATATCTTCAGATACCTTTGGTGCTTCAGATACAATGCCGGCATATATTAAAATAAAAGGTTCTGTACAAATGGGAGAGGAAACGAAAATGCTTCTTTCTATGGGAGAAACTGTCTATGTTCCAACAGGAGGAATGGTTCCTGCTGGTGCAGATGCTGTATGCATGATTGAGTACACGGAGAATCTAAATGGTTTGTTAAATATTTATAAGCAGGTTGCTCCAATGGAGAACTGCATTCAAATTGGTGAAGATATAGTCAAAGGAGAGATTATTTTACAAAAAGGACATCGAATCCGTTCGCAGGATATCGCACTTCTGGCTTCACTTGGTATGAAGCAGGTGACGGTCAAAAAGCCACCGATTGTCGGATATTTGTCTACGGGAGATGAAATTGTTTCCTATGAAACGAGTCATCTACCTATTGGAAAAATTCGTGACAGCAATGTTGCAAGCATAAGGGCGGCTTGTAAGCAGATGAATGCATCATTTGTATATGGAGGCATTGTAAAGGATTCTGAGCAAGATTTGCTGCCAGCCTGTCAGAGCTTGCTAGACGAAGTAGATTTATTGGTGATTTCCGGTGGTAGTTCGGTTGGAGAAAGGGATTACTCCTATGCCGTTTTCAACCAATTGGGTAAACCAGGGGTTTATGTGCATGGAATTTCAATTAAACCGGGGAAACCGACTTTGATCGGGCAAATCGGGAAAAAACCGATTCTCGGCTTGCCCGGGCACCCGGTTTCAGCATCTGTTATCTTTGAAATTTTTGGAAAAGAAATGCTTCGGTGTCTGCTTGGAACATATGAAAATCCATTGTTTACAAGACGAAAAGCAAAAATTTTGCGAAATATTCCTTCTCAATCCGGAAGAACGGATTACTTTCGTGTGCAGTTGGTGAATGAAAACGCTGAATGGATAGCATATCCGGTGTATGGGAAATCAGGGGTATTAAATACACTGGTAAAAAGTGATGGATTGGCAGTGATTCCAGAGGAAGCAGAGGGTGTAAAGGCAGGAGAATGGGTTGAGGTCATTTTATTGTCATAAGGGGTGTTTTTATGCAAATGCATGCAAGTGAACGAACCATTTATTTATCCAATATTTTACGTGAAGATGCATTGGAAAGATGGATTTCTCAATTTCAGCAGCCAATTCGTATAGAGAAAATTGCAGTCCAGACAGCCAATCAACGTGTGCTGGCGCAGCCCGTTTTCTCGAAAAGATCTGTTCCGCATTACCATGCAGCGGCGATGGACGGAATCTGTGTGCGAGCAGAGGATACTTTTGGAGCGGATGAGAACTGTCCAAAGCTTTTAAAGCAAAAAGAACAATTTGAGTATATTGATACTGGACAGAAGGTTCCAGATCATTTTGATTCAGTTATTATGATTGAATATGTTCATATATATGATGATCAGACACTTGAAATTCGAACACCGGCTACACCTTGGCAGCATATTCGTCCAATCGGTGAAGATTTTCAGCAAGGGGACTTATTGTTTCCACAGTATCATCAGCTTAGGCCTGCTGATTTGGGTATGTTGTTAGCAGGGGGCATTCTTGAGGTAGAGGTGATTGCAAGGCCGTTTGTGACAATTATTCCGACAGGAAATGAAATTGTTTCTCCGGCAGAGGAAGTTGAGCAGGGGGAGATTGTTGAATTTAATGGTACAGTTTTTTCTGCTTTTATTGATGAATGGGGTGGACAGTCCGATTTGTCTCCAATTGTAAAGGATGACAAAAATCTTTTGCGTGCTGCTTTATTATCTGCTGTGGAAAAATCTGATTTAGTCATTATAAATGCTGGTTCTTCTGCGGGTTCAAGAGATTATACGGTTCATATTTTGAAAGAGATCGGTGAAGTTTTTGTTCATGGGATTGCGACGCGACCGGGCAAACCGGTTATTTTGGCAAAGGTGAATGAAACGCTTGTAGTTGGCTTGCCAGGTTATCCGGTCAGTGCATATTTGGGATTGGAGTGGTTTGTAAAGCCATTTATTGAAATGTATTTACAAACCAGACCAAAGCAAAAGGAGAAAATCGTTGCCAAGCTGGGAAGAAGAATTGTCTCTGATATGGGTTCTGAGGATTTTATTCGTATGAATATAGGCTATATCAATGGAGAATTTATTGCAAATCCAAGAAGCCGTTTTGCCGGTGTAATTCGTTCGGTTACGCATTCAGATGGTTTGCTTATTGTACCTGTTTCTTGTATGGGATACGAACAAGGAGAGAAGGTTGAGATTCTATTGGAACGTACAAGAAAAGAAATTGAAGAGGCCTATATTGTGACAGGCAGTCATGATATTTGTATTGATCTGCTGGAAGTAGAGCTAAACAAGCAGAAGAAAGCCAGACATTTGATTTCTTCTCATGTGGGAAGTATGGCAGGTGTTATGGCGATTCAAAAGGGGGAAGCACATATAGCAGGAATTCATCTATTAGATCCGGTTACGGGCATCTATAATGATACATATATTAAACAGTTTTTATCTCATATGGATATTGTGCGAATTCCGTTTCTAAAAAGAATGCAGGGCTGGTTTTTACCAAAAAATGCAGATTTTCATATTGAAACAGTTCAAGATATTGTGAAAAGCGCTCGTCCTTTTGTTAATCGACAAAAGGGGGCAGGTACGAGAATTTTATTTGATTTACTGTTAAAAGAAAATGGGATTTTACCATCGCAAATTAAGGGCTATAATCGGGAAATGTATACACATATTGGTGTTGCAGTAGAGGTAAATGCGACAAATGGAATTGGGCTTGGCATTAAGCCTGCTGCTTATGAAATGGGATGTCAATTTGTTCCGATTTGTGAGGAGTCTTATGATTGGATTATGACACAAGAATTTTTTGAAAGTGAAAAAGGACAAGCCTGGTATGAACTGATTCAATCAGATTCGGTTATTCAGGAAATTGAGAAGATTCCAGGTTACCGTATCCCGAGAGATTTACAAGTCATTCATTATCCTGCGAATACTTCTGTAAAATAACGAAACGAAAAGAGGGGGATGAAATGTTCGATAATTTGGCAGAACTGAACGATCTGCAGGTAGCTTTTGTTCTTTCGCATTTTCTGGCTTCCGAGAAAATTTTGCACGTTGATATTCGGCGCATGTATGAGAAGGATGAATTAAAATATGATCGTTTATGCGATACAGTGCAAATGGATTTCAATGCAATATATCGCAAATATCCGTATGAAAAAGCCATGCAAATGCAAATGTGTTTTGGACTTTGCTATGATTCGGTGATCAATCAACAGTTTCATCAATTGTATCCTATGATTCGAAAAGCATATAAATTTTCTTGGAATTATGTAGAAACATACCGTTCGTTTGACGGACAAGTTTTTCTTGGAAAATGGATGAAAAAATATCCAGCAGATTATTATCCATTACAAGTTCTTTTGAAAATGTATTCTATTGCGGTAGTACTCAGTGAAATGAAAGGCTATCCGGTGATTCGGTATGATGAGATAATGATTCAGAAGGTTATACAATATATCAATGACATATGGAGTCAAGCATTTGATATATCATTGCCTTCATTGGAAGGAATGGACATTCAAACAGAATCTGAGGAAATCAATGAAGTTTTACAATATATTTCAAATCCTAAAAATTTATTAGAAAATTTCCGGGATTTATTTTTAAAAGAGATGCAGCAACTGAAACTTTCACATCAAATCATTGGAAAATGTTATTGTGAAGCATGTATAAAGACAAAGGAAGATCAAGCCCAGGCTGAACGTCTATTATATGAAAAAGTTATCCGGCAAGGTAGTGCACAATGGTTAAAAGTGTTTGATTTTTTGTTTCATTTGCTTGATATGGATGCGCCTTCGTTTACTGTCAATGTAAAAATTCATTCACAGCAACTTCGTTATTTTATTCGTTTTTTAGAGGAGGCACATGAGAGTTATAATTTATCTGAAAAAATGTATTTGCCATGTCTTTTCTTTTACTTGTATATGATTGCACTTTATGAGGATTATCAAAATGTACGGAATTTATTGTATAAAAATCCGAAACAAAGTGTGTATTTGTTGGAAATGGAAAAAAGCAAAAATCGTGAGGCAGAGCTTTTACGAAAAAATGAACAATTTAAACGAAAATATCAAATGTTGCAAAAAGAAAATGAAAGGCTGCGCCAATTATTAGCGGAAGCGAATAAGAAAGAGCAGCGTATACAGCGGGAAATGCATCAACAATTAAAAGCACGTTTGGATTTTTCTGAGGAGGTATATGCCTTACGTGCTTATATCATTGGTTTGGATCAGGATGAGAGGTGTTCTGTTTCAGTTTCTGAGGAAAAACAAATTCAAGCATTAAAGAAAATTCGGATTGCGGTAATTGGTGGTGCATATGATTGGCATAAGAAATTGAAAACTATACTTCCAGAAACTGTTTTTGTTTATGCTGATCATTATTTAAAACAATACGCAACTTTGAGATCATGTAAGTATGTATTTATTAATACAAAGATTTTATCACATAAATCGTATGATAAATTAATGGAAATAATCGAAAAAAATCACCTGCCTTTTTTTTATTTAAAAGGACATCGGAATATTTCTTTGACTATTTCTGAAATGTATTCTTTTATTTTTCCAGAAAAGAATCAATGAGAAAGTTTTGATCAAGGAACTTTTCTTGGAATCTATTTGTAGTTTCAAGTCAGTAAGACGTATTTTTGGGCATTATGATTTTCATGATTCGCTGACTTATTTTTTCATCTTCATCGTTTTTGGTATGGATGAGTTGATTTCTTGAGATACAGTAATACGGATTTTTTCTTGCCCCTGTTCTTTTTTTTCAATGACTTATGTTTTTATTTTTCTGGATGTGTATACGGGTTGGTATTGCCAACAAATTTTTGGTCAAGTAAAAACGAAATTTTAACTGGGGAAAATTTCTTGAAACTGGTTGCCAATTAATGAAATCTCTTCCTCTGTAATGGTTCGTACGTCAAACAATAGTCTCTCCTTCCAAGCTCGACAAACGATTGGGATTTGTCCGGTTCGTAATCTTTCACGTAAGGTTTCAACAGATAGCGTATGTGGCTGGATGGTTAAGCCGATACTGGGAATTTCTGTTCCGGGCATGGTTCCTCCGCCAACAGTACTCGTAATGTCCATAATTTCCAATGTACAATTGTTTTTGACAATGAAAAATAATGTGTTGTATAGCTTTTCTGCTCGTTTTTTTAATACATCCACAGAAACAATTAAATCACGGATTACTGGGATTTCTTCGGGGGTTTGCATATAATCAAGCAGTGTGGCTTCTAAAGCGGCAATGGTCATTTTATCGACACGTAAAACACGTGCAAGTTGATGTTTTTTTAATTGATCAATGTATTTCTTTTTTCCAACAATAATCCCGGCTTGCGGTCCACCTAATAATTTATCTCCACTAAAAGATACAAGATCGATTCCATCGGATAAAATTTGACGAATCAGCGGTTCTTCTCCAATTTGATGAATGGAGAAGTCATATAAGACTCCGCTTCCGAGATCTTCATATACGATAAGGTTTTGTTGTGTTTTGGCAAGTTGTACAAGCTGTTTTGCACTTACACTTTCAGTAAATCCAATGGTTTTAAAATTTGAAGTATGAACTTTCATTAACATTGCTGTTTGTTCTGAGATGGCTTGTTCATAATCGTACATATGTGTCTTGTTTGTTGTTCCAACTTCTTTTAAAATGGCACCACTTTCCTCCATAATTGCTGAAATTCGGAAAGAACCACCGATTTCAACCAGTTGACCACGAGAAACAACGACTTCTTTTTGCCACGCTAGAGCTTTTAAAATGAGATATACAGCTGCGGCGTTATTGTTTACAACCATGGCAGCTTCTGCATGCGTTATATCCGTTAGGATTTCTTCGATATGTGAATGTCTACTGCCACGTTTGCCATTTGCTAACTGGTATTCTAAATTGCTGTAACTAGAAGCAATTTCTGTCATATGTAAGAGCGCATTTTTGCTCAGTCGGGCACGTCCCAAATTGGTATGCAAAACGGTTCCGCTGGCGTTGATGACTTTGGTTAGTTTGTACTTATATTTTTTTTTGATTTCATCCTGCCAAATTTGTAGCACTTCTTCAATAAATTCCGGTGTCCCAGGAAGTGCACCGTTCCAGTTTTTTTTGCGTAGATTTTGCCGAATTTTATCAATGGTAATCCGTAAGGCTTGAGTTCCTTTTTCCAATGAAATGTTTTGTTTGGCGATCCAGTTGATAAAATCTGGATGTTTTTGCAATTCATGAACGGCTGGGATTTTTTGTAGCAATTGTTTCAAAACAGTTTCCCTCACTTTCCTTGGTTTGATTTAAATAAATGAATTCGGTTCTAATTGATTGTGAGAATAATAATTGGTAGCAAATTGAATAAAGGCTCGAACGTACTTAGGTAAATTTTTTTCTTTTGTATAAGCGATGTAAATATGTCGCTTTAAGGGTGGATTGGTTAAAGGCTGTGCCAGTACTTTATTTAAACGTACAAGATTTTCAATCGATTTTTGGGACATAACAGCGATACCCAGTCCTTGGACAACCGATTCACGAATACTTTCAGGATTGCTGATCTCAGCAATCATATTTAAGGTTTCAATCCGAATGTTTTTGCGATTTAAATACTTTTCAAATTCCATGCGTGTCCCCGATCCGCCCTCCCGTAAAATAATGGGCGCATGGGTCATTGTATAGAAGATGTCTTTTTTCTTGAGCATTCTTTGGTACTCTGGTTTGTTTGGCATAATGAGAACAAGTTCTTCTTCATAAATTTTTTCAAAAATTAACTTTGGGTCTTGAATTTTTGTTCCGACAATACCCAGGTCTACTGACTTCTCTTTTACTTTTTGCAAAACGGTACTGCTATCACCTATAACTGTTGCAAACCGACTGTTTGGTTTATAATTTTGATAAGCAGCAAGTAACTCTGGTAAAATATACTGCGCTGGATTGGTAGAGACACCGATGGTTAAATGGGTTATGTTTTTAATAAGACAAGATACTTGAAAATGTGCAAGAATTTCATTACGTAAGGCAAGAATTTCTTTTGCATAAGTGTAAAGTTGCTTGCCCTCTGTAGATATGTGTAAATTTTTTGTTGAACGTTGAATCAAAGTTGTGTTCAATGTTTTTTCCAATGTGGCAATATGGGCGCTGATGGTTGGCTGTGTTAAAAATAAAGCTTCGGCTGCTTTTGAAAAGCTGTTTTTTTCCACGACATATACGAATGCTTCTAAATGTTTAAATTCCATAAAATTCCTCATTTCATTCAGTGCTGCAAAATTTGTTTCATTGCATGCAAGGTGAAGGTAACTTCTTCAGCTGTGTTGCTATATCCAAAAGAAAAACGAATCGTTCCTTTTGGATAGGTTTTGAGAGTTTGATGTGCATTCGGTGCACAGTGCAGCCCAACACGTGTTGCAATTTGAAATTGTTCTGCTAGCCGGTAAGCCAACTCTGCTTCATCCATATCGTGGCAGCGCAAAGAAACAACTGCAGTTCGGTTGTGACAACTAGTATGTCCGACTATAGAAAGGGCATTCATTTGTTGAACTCCTTTTAAAAACTGTTCAGTTAAGCTCAGTTCATGTGTTCGGATTTGTGTTAAGCCAGTTTTTTGAATGGTTGAAATTCCAGCTGACAATCCATAAATGCCAGGGATATTTAAGGTTCCAGCTTCAAATTTATCTGGCAGAAAGTCTGGCATGTTTGCAGCATCCGATCGACTGCCCGTGCCACCTGAAATAATTGGTTCCATTTGTGTGGCTATTTGATCGGTTAGGATCAATCCACCAATGCCTTGTGGCCCAAGCAATCCTTTGTGCCCAGTAAAGGCAAGTGCATCAATTTGGCATTTTTTCATAGAGATAGACGAAAATCCAGCATATTGTGCACTATCTACAATGAAAAACAGTCCATGTTTTTTACAGATGGCTCCCACTTGTTCAAGTGGCATAACTGTTCCACATACATTGGAGGCAGCGGTTAAAACAATGGCTTTTGTATTTGTCCGAATTTGTGTTTCAAGGGTTTCTAATTGTAAATCTCCGGTTTGATTGCATAAGATTTGTGAGAAGGAAACACCGGTTGTGGCTAGTTGATGAAGTGGCCGCATAACAGCATTATGCTCCATGGCACTGATAAGAACATGATTTCCTGGTTGTAAAATTCCTTTTAAAACAAAATTTAATGCGTAGGTAATATTCGGTGTGAAAATTACATTTTTTTCTGTTGGAAAGTCAAAAAAATCGGCAATTTGTTTTCTTGTCTTTGTCACAGTTTCTAGAGCTGAGTAAGCATTTTGATAATTGCTCCGGCTAACATTGCTTCCAATTTCGGTTAGATAAAACATCATAGCTTTTGTAACCGCTTTTGGTTTTGGAAATGAAGTGCTCGCTTGATCAAAATAAATACGATTATTCATCAGGGATCTCCTCTTCATTTGGTTCCTTAATTTAATTATAGATGATATCTATAATTGTTGTAAATCTATTTATATTATCAATGAATATGAACTTTTAAAATATGCTAAACTGAACATGCAGAAAATTCTTCCAAAATAAACGAGAGAGGAGATTGTTTTAATGAAGGAGAAAAGAAATTTAATCATTGCTGGTGCAGTGATTGGCATGATTGCGGTTGTATTGGTGTACCTTGGCAATCCGAAAAATATGGGATTTTGTACTGCTTGTTTTATTCGCGATACAGCAGGTGGTCTTGGTTTGCATCAGGCTGGGATTGTACAGTATATTCGTCCAGAAATTATTGGTATGATTTTGGGGGCATTTTTGGCAGCATTTGGTTTTAAGGAATTTCAATCTAAAGGAGGTAGCTCACCTTTTACGCGTTTTGTTTTAGGATTTTTGGTAATGATTGGTGCTTTGATGTTTTTAGGTTGCCCACTACGTATGGTACTGCGATTGGCAGGTGGAGATTTAAATGCTTTGGTCGGTTTAATCGGTTTTGTAGTCGGGATTTCAGTTGGAATCTTTTTCTTAAAACGTGGCTTTTCATTAAAACGAACATATATACAACCGAAAGCGGAAGGATTGATTTTTCCGATTATTCAGGTGATATTGCTGGTACTTGTGATTTTATTTCCAGTATTATTTTTATTTAGCACGCAAGGTCCAGGGTCGATGCATGCACCATTTCTGTATTCATTATTGGGAGGCTTAGCAGTCGGGGTTTTGGCACAAAGAACACGCTTTTGTATGGCAGGAGGCATTCGGGATTTGTTTTTGTTTAAAAATATGACCTTGTTAACTGGATTTTTAGCGCTACTGGTTGCGGCATTGATCGGGAATCTCATTTTCGGGTATTTTTCTTTTGGATTTACTGAACAGCCAATTGCTCATTCAGATGGATTGTGGAATTTTTTAGGGATGATGGTTGTTGGTTTTGGTTCTGTTCTTCTTGGGGGATGTCCGCTTCGACAGACTATTTTAGCAGGAGAAGGAAATACAGATTCGGTTATGACTTTTCTTGGATTTTTAGCAGGTGCGGCGTCAGCTCATAATTTTAAATTGGCTTCTTCAGCAGAGGGACCTACTGCAAATGGACAAATTGCTGTTGTAGCGGCACTTATTATTTTGTTTGCAATTGCCTTAATATATTCTGGAAAAAAGGTAAAAAGCTAGATCAACTGATTAGGAAAAGGAGTACAATAAAATGAATAAAGTGGATGCACGTGGACTTTCATGTCCAGAGCCGTTGTTGTTAACTCAAGCAGCCTTGGGTAAAAAAGGTACATATCAAATTTTAGTGGATAATCATACAGCAAAGGAACGAGTGGTGGCTTATATTCAGGAAATGGGTTTAGAAGCAAAGCTTGTAATGAATCATGATGAATATGAAATTATCGTTACAGTGGAATAGAAAATCAATAAATCCGTCCAATAGGAGTTGAAAAATTTATGCACTATATTATAACTTTTCACTCGCATTTTACCGCTATGCAATTTCAAAATGAATTGGCAAATAGAGGGATACCAGCAAAATTAATGCCTGTTCCACGTTTTTTGAGTTCATCATGTGGTACTTGTGTATCATTTACAGCAATTGAGCCAGCAATGTTTTCAGAATATATTTTACAAGACGGAGTAGAAAAGATATTTCGTATTATAGATATGGCATATGAAACCGCAGAAGAAATCGAGATGGATCCAGGGAGTAGATTGGAAGATTTTTTATCTAATGATTTATAGGGTGAGTGGTTGTCTCTTTTGCTTTTGGATATAATGAAGAAGTGTGCTTTTTTAATTTCATTTAAGGGGGGTGCAAAGGATGAATAAGTCAAATGAAATTAAGCTGACTTCATTTTCAACAAAGGCTGGTTGAGGCTGTAAAATCGGTCCGCAAGACTTGGCACAAGTTTTGTGTCAATTACCCAAATCCAAAAAACCAACAGAACTGTTGGTTGGAAATGAAACTGCAGATGATGCGGGTGTATATCAGTTGACAGAAGAAATTGCACTGGTTCAAACTGTTGATTTCTTTACACCGGTTGTAGATGATCCGTATATGTTCGGACAAATTGCAGCGGCTAATGCACTCAGTGATGTATATGCGATGGGTGGTGTTCCGAAAACAGCTATGAATATAGTAGCTTATCCAATTCAAACTTTAGGTAGTGAAATTTTAGCTGAGATTTTGCGTGGAGCAGCGGATAAGGTAGCAGAGTCTGGTGCAGTAATCATTGGTGGACATAGTATCGATGATAAAGAGCCAAAGTTTGGTCTTTCTGTAACCGGTGTGGTTTCACCAAGGAATTTTTGGAAAAACAGTGGCGCAAAGATTGGGGATGTAATTATTTTGACAAAACCGATCGGTGTTGGAATTTTAACTACTGGTATTAAAAGAGGAAAGGTGACAAAGGAACAGGAAACTGTTGTGACTGAAACGATGAGCATGCTGAATAAAAAAAGTGCTGAAATTTTACAAAAATATCATCCCAATGCAGTAACTGATGTAACGGGTTTTGGCTTGCTTGGGCATGCAAGTGAAATGGCAGAGGGTAGCGATGTTTCGATTCAGTTGTTTGCTCATTCAGTACCGCTTTTGCCAGGTACAAAATCACTTGCCAAAGATGGCGTTGTTCCAGGTGGAAGTAAAGCAAATGCTCGTTGGCTTGCATCAAAAGTTTTTTATGATGAATGTATGGACGAGTACTTTCGATTGATTTTATGTGATGCGGTTACATCTGGCGGTTTGTTGATTGCGCTACCAGAAGTAGAGGTAGAAGCATATGTTGAAGAAATGCAAAAGAAAAATTTGTGTTGTGAAAAAATCGGACGTGTAACAGAACGACGAGAAAATTCTATTTATGTTTATTCAAAAAAGTTTGAACAAGTAGCCAGCAAAAAATAATATTGCTGGCTGCTGTCTTTTGTCTTCTGTGTTATTTTTTAAAGAGAAGAACATATTTTTTAAAGATGTTTCTGGTTAGGCTGTTCTCTTTTCATTTTTTCGCAAATAATGTCGAGAAAATATTACAAATATGTAAAGAATCTATTGTTTGATTGTAAAATTGGCGTTATAATAAAGGCGATGTTTCGCACATTTTTGTGAAAATGTAAGTATGTTTGTTTTTTTATTCAAAAAACGAACATAAAAATGTAACATTCATTTCTAGAGATTTATGAAGTATCATGAAGTGTTTTGATCTGTTTACTAAGCTTTTTGTCATTTTTTATGAAAGCGTTACCAAAAATGGGGTTGGAAGGGTAGCTGGTGCGCCCCGCGGTCTTCAAAACCGTTTGAGAGATGCGTGACATCTTTGATGGGTTCGATTCCCATACAATCCCGCCAAATTGTGTATGTGGCAACTAAGATATGAGCAGAAAAATAAAATTAGGAGGTGAATTGATGTGAACATGAACAGAAGAAATTTCTTAAAAACAGCAGGTTTGACAGGTGTGGCATTGGCATTAGCTGATTTAGGTTTCAATACAAAAAAAATCGAAGCTTCAACAAAAGAGTTTAAGTTAAGCGGTGCAAATGAATATACGTCAATCTGTACTTTTTGCTCATGTGGGTGCGGAATGGTTTGTCATGTAAAGGATAATAAATTGATCAACTTAGAAGGCGACCCAGATCACATCATGAATGAAGGTGGACTGTGCAGTAAAGGATCTGCAATGTCTGTTGTACCGAATTCAGAAGAAAGAATACCAACTCCGCTTTACCGTGCGCCCCGCAGCAATAAGTGGCAAGAAATCAGTTGGGACGATGCGTTAAACCGCATTGCTGAAAAATTTAAAAAAGCTCGTGATGAAAATTGGATTGAGAAAGAAATCGACAATGGTGAAGAATACGTTGTTAACCGTACAGATGCCATTGGTATTGTAGGCGGTGCCCAAAATAACAATGAAGAATGTTATTTAATGGCAAAAATGGCACGTGCACTGGGTGTGGTTTTCCTCGAGCATCAAGCAAGGCTTTGACATAGCCCTACAGTTCCCGGTCTGGGATCTTCATTTGGCCGTGGTGCCATGACAAACAACTGGAATGACCTAAAAAATGCCAAATTGATTTTAATTGAAGGAAGCAATGCAGCAGAAAACCATCCGATGTCTATGAAGTGGGTTATGCGTGCAAAAGAAAAAGGTGCAAAGGTTATTCATGTTGATCCTCGATATACTCGTACCTCAAAAATTTCAGATAAGTATGTTCAAATCCGTCCAGGTACAGATATTGCATTTTTAAATGCAATTGTACAATACATCTTAGAAAATGATTTATATGACAAAACATTCATTATATCCCATACCAACGCGATGTACAAAACGAATAAAAATTTCGAATTTAATGAAGGTGTTTTCTCCGGATATTCCGATGAAGAACGAAAATATAATACAGATTTTTGGGCCTATGAATTGGATGCAGAAGGAAAACCCGTAAAGGCAGACAGCTTAGATGATCCGCAAACCGTATTTTCTGGACTGAAGGATTTTTATAAGCGCTATACGATGGAAGTAAGCTCTGGTATTACTGGTATTCCAGTTGAAACAATCAAAGAGGTTGCAGATATGGTTGTAAATAATCGTCCGGGCACGATTATGTATGCTTTAGGTATGACACAGCATACTGTTGGTGTACAAAACATTCGTGCATTTGGTGTCTTGCAGCTTTTATTGGGAAATATCGGTCGTCCAGGTACGGGCATTAACGCATTGCGTGGTGAGCCAAACGTACAAGGTTCGACGGACTTCGCACTGCTCTTTAACTATTTGCCTGGTTATCTATCTTATCCAAATCATAACAAGCCAAAATTGGAAAATTGGACAGCTTCTTACGGATCTTTTCGTGCGAAGTTCCTGATTCACTTATTGAAAGCTTGGTTTGGTGATGAAGCAACAGCGGAAAATGATTTCTGCTATGGTTTGCTGCCAAAGAAAAATGCAAATGAAAATTATTCTATTTATCGAATTTTCGAAACTGCAATGGAAAAGAAAATGAAGTTTTTGTATATTATGGGTCAAAATCCAATGGTAAGCAGCCCGAACTTATCGGTTGTGCATGAAGGATTATCCGGTTTGGATACATTGGTTGTTGCGGATTTATTTATGACAGAAACTGCATCATTCTGGGAAAAACCAGGATGTGATCCGTCTACTATTGATACGGAGGTATTTTTCCTTCCTGCTGCTTCTTTTCTGGAAAAAGAAGGGTCATTGTCAAACTCCAGCCGTATGGTTCAATGGCGTTATACTGGTATTGATCCGGTTGGTGAAGCAAAAAGCGATTTAGATATGATTGATTTGTTGTTTAATAAAATCCGAGATCTTTATAAGGATTCTTCTGAAGCAAAAGATGAAATCATTAAGAAGCTTTCTTGGAACTATCCTACTGAAAAGAAAGCAGAAGCCGTCTTGCGTGAGATTAATGGTTATAATTTAAAAACGGGTGAGCTGTTAAACGGTATTGGTGAAATTCAGGCAGATGGAAGTACAGCAGGCGGCAACTGGTTGTATGCCGGGGTGTATGCTGGAAATGAAAATCTGTCAAAACGTAAAGACAATAAAACGGATCCAAGTGGACTTGGCTTGTTTCCGGGCTTTGCTTGGTCTTGGCCGGGTAATATGCGCGTGCTTTACAATCGTGCATCCTGTGATGTGAATGGTGTACCTTATGATGATGAGAAAAAGTTAATCTGGTGGGATGAACAGACGAAGAAATGGATGGGTTATGATGTACCCGATGTGCCTGTAGCTACAGATGGACCAGATACGCCAAATGGACAAAAGCCGTTTAGAATGAATGGTGAAGGTGTCGGACGTTTGATTGCAAACAGCTATTCTGATCCAGATTACGTAAACCAAACAGCTAGAGATGCTTCTAGTGTGCCGGCTGACGGGCCGCTTCCTGAATTTTATGAGCCAGTGGAAAGCCCAACAAGCAATGTACTGCATCCAAAGGTTCAAATTAATCCATGCTTGAAATATCCACGAATTGAATCCAAACAGCCAATTGGAACCAAAGAAGAATTCCCATATGTGCTTTGTACATCTAGTATTTCCGAGCATTGGTGTGCAGGAACAGTAACGCGAAATGTTCCTTGGCTAAATGAGCTTGTGAAAGAAACTTATATTGAAATACCAGAAAAACTTGCTACAAAATTAAATGTAAAAAATGGCGAAAAGGTAAAGGTACGTTCTGCACGTGGTGAAATTGAAGTGAAAACTATGGTTACACACCGTTTGCAAACATTAAACATTAATAATGAAGAAGTAACGGTTGTGTGGATGCCATATAACTGGGGTTTTAAAGGCTTAAGTACAGCGGCAAGTACAAACCTGTTAACCATTGATGCTGGGGATCCGAATACTTGGATTCAGGAAACAAAGGCTTGTCTTGTTGATGTACAAAAAGTGTAAGTGAATGCAAGAATAAAAGGGGAGTTCTATGAATCAATCAGAAACAATCATCAAAAAATGGATAGCCAACCGAGAATTTTTAGATGAAATTGGAAAGTTATATGAAGCCGTTTGGGAAATTTGTCTACCGTTTGAAGATGATGCGGTAGATATACCGAATTGGGCTGTTTATCAAGAAGCTTTTTCTAAAGGAACACCGATTCTTGCACATGAAAAATTTCAATTGCCGCTTCAAAAACGGGCTGCATATGTGTTTCAAACATTAACAAATTTAGCAGAAAACGAGAAAATTCCGTCTGTGTTTCGTGAAAAATGCATAGAGTTGCAAAACATCTGTGAACAGTATCCGACATTTGCCGAGGCAATCATTGGCTCTATGTTATATCAGCAACCTTTGACGCTGGAAATAGAATCTGAGCTTTCAAGTTTAAATCAAGGGTTACTCTATTTTTTCGTATGGGTTTCTATTACAACTGCTTTGGTTCCATATCGTCCTACATTGGAAAAATGGCAGCAAGAACAAGCATGGCAGGGGAATGTATGTCCGACATGTGGTGGTGTGCCAGCAACAGCGGTTTTAAAACGTGGACAAAAGGGTAGACAGCGTTATCTGGTTTGTCACCGTTGTCAAACAGAATGGGCCTATAAACGAATTGGATGCCCGTATTGTGGTAATACAGAGCAAAAACAGCTTGAAATTTTGGAGATTGTTGAAGAACCAGATTTGCGTGTAGATATTTGTCACGCATGTAAGCACTATATAAAAACTTATACTGGGCGTACAGAGGCAGCAGCTGCAGTTGTGGATTGTTTGAGTTTGCATTTAGATATTTTATGTCAGCAACAGGGGTATGTAAAAAAGGCTGCCTTAATTATGGTAGAGTAAGAGATGATTTACTTAGATAATGCAACAACAACATTTCCAAAGCCACAAGCAGTAAAAGATATAGTACAGGTCAATTTAACAAACGCATTTGGCACGCCGGGCAGAGGTCCTCATACTTCGGCGCTGCGTGCCAATGTTGCGGTAGAAAATGTCCGACGGGATTTTTCAGAGTTTTTCGGTGTTTTAGATGCATTTCGTGTTGTTTTCACGTACAGTGCAACCGACGCGTTAAATATGTGTATCAAAGGATTTTTAGATGAAGGCGATCATGTTTTGATTTCAAGTATGGAGCATAATTCAGTGCTTCGCCCGTTAAAGGGCTTGGAAAATCAAGGAAAAATTACATTGGACTACATAGCATGTGATAAAAAAGGTTACATTCTGATGGATGATCTAGAGGAAAAGCTAAAGCAAAATCCAAAGTTGGTCATTGTTAGTCATGCGTCTAATGTAACTGGTGCGGTTCAATCCATTTATAAAATTGGTCAGAAGGTTAGAGGCGCTGGTGCTTATTTTCTGGTAGATGCAGCACAGACGGCCGGAGTGTTACCCATTCATATGTCAAATGATTGGATTGATTTCCTTGCTTTTTCCGGACATAAAGGAATATTTGGCTTGCAAGGCACAGGTGGGCTCATTTTGGGCTCAAGAATTGAAAAATTACGTCCATGGCGTGAAGGTGGAACTGGATTTGATTCAGAATCGGAAACACAGCCAGTTAATTGGCCAGAGACCTTTGAGGCAGGTACTCATAATGTGTTTGGAATTATCTCCATGGGAGAAGGCTTGCGTTTTATTCAAGAACAAAGTTTGGAAAAGATTGCAAGAATGGAGAAAGAAAAAATTCAATGGATTTGGGAAGAGTTTTCCCAGTATGAAAATATAGTATTGTACGGTCCTTCACCAGAAGAGGAAAGAGTAGGTGTATTGTCTTTTCGTATCCTCGGTTGGGATCCGGAGGATATTGGGAAAATATTGGCACAAAATTATGGAATACAGGTTCGCAGTGGCTTGCAATGTTCGCCGCTTGCACATAAACGGCTTGAGACATTTCCAGAAGGCACAATTCGAGTGAGCCCTGGAATTTTCTCAACCGAGCAAGAGATTTGTCATTTTCTAAAAGCGATTGAAACGATTTGTATGACTGAGGTTCATTGGTTCTAAGTTATAGAGAGGAGGAAGTATTATGGCAACGATGACAGAGATTGCAATGCTTCATGATGTTTCAAAATGTACAGCATGCCGAGGTTGTATGGTTGCATGTAAACAGTGGAAAAATCTTCCTGCGGATATGACACCGTTTGAAGGAAATTATCAATCGCATGAAGATTTAAGTCCAAGTACGTACAATTTAATTAAAATGAAAGAAACATATGAAAACGGAAACTTTCGCTGGGATTTTTTGAAATTTCAATGTATGCACTGTGGAATTCCGGCATGTGCGAAGGCATGCCCAGAGGAAGCACTTGTGAAGCAGGCCAATGGTGTAGTTTCCTTTATTGAAGATCGCTGTGTCGGCTGTGGCTACTGTGAAACAAACTGTACATTTGATGTTCCACGCATTGATGCGGTACGCAAAAAATCAACAAAATGTAATCTTTGCGAGGATCGAATTGCCAATGGAATGGTACCGTCCTGTGCGCAAACCTGTACGGCTGATGCAATTCTTTTTGGTACAAGAGAAGAGATGACAGAAATTGCCAAAGCACGTGTACAAGTTTTAAAAGAACAGTATCCAAATGCGCAATTATATGGTGTGGATAAGAATGATGGTATAGGTGGTACAAACATGATGTATATTTTAACTGATCGTCCATCTGTATTTGGATTGCCGGAAAATCCAAAAGTTTCAACCAGTTTAACCATTTGGAAAGATTATGCACAACCTGCTGGAAAGTTTTTATTTGGTGCAGCAGCGATGGTTGTTGCAGGTGCGCTTGTAAACAATGCAATGATTGGTAAGAAAAATAAAGGGGGGCATGACCATGAGCAAAATCAGTAAAGACAGAAAATATGTCAAACGATTTTCAAAGCCGGTTATCGTTGCCCATTGGGTAAATGCGCTCGCTTTTATTATGTTATATATTTCTGCATTGCCGATGTACACTGAGTTTTTTGATTGGATGTATCCGTTATTTGGCGGTCCAGAAGTTCTACGGACTGTACACCGGGTTTTTGCGGTATTGTTCATCTTGCCGATTTTTATTTTATTGATTTTTGATCCCAAAAGTTTAGTTGCTTGGTTTAAACAAATTTTCAGTTGGAAAAAGCATGATATACAATTTTTCGGTGCATTCCCAAAAGAGGTTTTAACTGGACATGCGGATGTTCCGAAGCAAGATTTTTTAAATGCTGGAGAGAAATTAAATTCTTTACTGACGATTGCATGTGCCTTGATGTTAATTTGTTCTGGTTTGGTCATGTGGTTTCCGGAATTTTTTCCACGTGGTTTGGTGATGTATATGTATCCGATTCATAATATTGGTCTTGGTTTATGTACAGCTGTGATTATTGGGCATATTTACTTATCTATTGGGCATCCGAATTCACGACCATCTATTCGTGGTATGATCAAAGGAGATGTTGATCTTGAATATGCCAAAGCGCATCATGGTCGTTGGTATGATGAGCTTATGGAGGAAGAAAAGAAATCGCAGAAAGCTGGATAATTCGTTTAAAGATAAATCGCTATTTCAATGATTTTTTATGAAAAAAGCAAAATCGCATGACATGTTCTAATGTCGGTGGTTTTGCTTTTTTGTTGGAAGACTTTTTGTGTTTAAGCAGTTTTGGATAAATAAAAAGTGAATTGAATTCTTCTGATTATTTCTACCCAAAAGCAGTTTTTCAGATTGACTAAATTTTTCCTCTTATGGGTATAGTATAAAAATGAGATTTATATATTTTTTATATTTCATTGCAAGACTTTCATGTAGTTAATTTTGTATCGAATGATTTTGTTCATAATAGTCCTTTCATTCATTTTGTATATATTGAAGCCAAATTTTTTAAACGGAATAAAAAGCATTAATCACTATGATCGTAGTCCAAGCTCACAATTCTTCAAAATAAGGAAATCATATAGATAAATTTTTGTGAGTTTCCTTATGTTGTGTATGCATTGAAATGATATGATTTTAACAGTCTCTAGATTATCTTTTTTATGTGAATTCAATTGATTTCAAAAAACGGTTGTTAAAAAATTTTTAAAAAATTATTGATAAAAAATCAATAAGAAGTCATTTTTGATTTATATAAAGTGATATATTTTTTATTTAAAAAAATAAAAATTAAAAAATATTGATTCTAATGAAGGTGTCACCATTAAAGTGCTGTAGCAATACGTAAAATAATGATTATTTCAATGACAATTCGATTCATGTTGATTTTTCTTATCTCAAAAGTCTTTTTATAAAGTAGATGTCATAATTATTTCGTATTTAAATGATGAGTTGCTCCATATAAAGATCTTTTGATATATCCAAAGAAAAGGCAACAATGAATGGCTATTTGATATATGTAGGTCGGATGGCTCTAGAAGTTCAAAAGGGGTTATGAACATTTTGTGTATAAGTTATGGTATGATGAAGATAAGAAAACATACAGATCTGAGGAGGAAGCAATGCAAAGAAATTTCACAGTTGGTATGGCGGGGCATATTGACCATGGAAAAACTTCTTTAACAAAAGCTTTAACCCATATAGATACAGATACATTAAAGGAAGAAAAAGAACGAGAAATTACGATTGAGTTAGGTTTTGCGCCGTTATTGCAAACAGAAGACTTGCATATTTCCATTGTGGATGTACCCGGACATGAAAAGTTTATCAAGCGAATGATCGCTGGCGTAGCGGGCATTGATTTGGTCTGCCTTGTTGTTGCAGCAGACGAAGGGGTTATGCCGCAAACGAAGGAGCATTTGGAGATTCTGGATTTTTTGGGTATTAAGGGTGGAATTGTTGTGATTACGAAAATTGATAAGGTGGATGAGACATTTACAGAGCTGGTAAAAGAGGAAATTCGTTTAGAGCTGGAGTCCACCATTTTTTCTAATGCACCGATTTTTCTGGTCAATAATTTGACCGGGGATGGAATTGATCAATTAAAGACGATGATTATTGAAGAAATGAAGAAAATTCGACCACGTGACAGTAATGGGGCATTGCGTCTGCCGATTGATTCGATTTTTTCGGTGAAAGGACAAGGGACGGTTGTGCGTGGAACAATTTATGAAGGAAAGGTTAAAGAAGGTGAAACACTTTGGATTTTACCAAAGGGAATTGAAACACGTGCTAGACAAATTCAAGTACATCATCAAAAACGTGAAATTGCATTCGCAGGAGAGCGTACAGCAATCAATCTGCCTAACCTTTCAAAAGAAAATCTGACAAGAGGAGATGTTGTTGTTTCTTCGCATGATTTTGTAATTACTGATGTGATTGATGTATCACTGAAAATGGTTGATAAACTTGAATACCTTGTCAAACAGCGGATGCCAATTTTATGCTATATTGGGACAGCTGAGGTGCTAGGTAGAATTGTGTTTTTTGATCGGAAGGAAATTGAATCGGAAACGAATGAAGTTTTGTGTCAATTGCGTTTGGAAAAAGAGGTTGTCACAAAGCGAGGAGATGCATTTATTTTACGTCGTCCTTCTCCACAAGAAACCATTGGCGGAGGCTGGGTCATTGATCCGAACGGACAAAAATATCGTTTTGGTTTGCAGACAATCGAGGTATTGCAGCAAAAAAAAGAAGGAAATCATGTTGATCGAGTCTTTCGTTTGTTACTTCAACATCGCAGTTTATCACTTAGCGCGCTGGTTAAATTGTCTTCTTTACAGAAAAAAGAAGTGCTGCGAATAATTCAAGAAACAAAAGATTTAATTGCGTATGCAGAAGAAACTTTTTGTCATCGAATGATACTTGAGGAAATGAAGGAAGCCATTTATGATGATTTATTGGCATCTGAGCAAAAATATAGCATGCGTAGAGGATTGGATAAAGCGGTTCTTATACAGAAAATGTCAGATATTTTTCCGAAAAAGCTAATTGAATATGTGCTTCATATTGGTGAGGAGGATATATGGGTACGTGAAGGCGCATACATTCATACGAAGAATTTTAGACCCAGTATCCCTAAAAGTTGGGAAACCCGTGTAAAAAGGGCGTTAGAAGCACTAAGAAAAGACGAACTCCATGTGAAATGGTTGCATCATTATTTTGAGGCGCAAGGGATTCCTGAAACAGAAATGAAAGCATTTATTCATTTTTTGCGAATAGAGAAAAAATTGATACAACTTAATGCGCAGTATGATCTGGACTACGATGTATTTATGCAGGCGGTAGAAAAGTTAAGGAACGAAACGAATAGCCAATTTTCAGTTGGAGATGCAAAGAGTATTTTAGGGCTATCACGTAAATATGTCATCCCATTTTTAGAAGGTTTGGATCAAATTGGCTATACCAAACGTGTTGGAAATATGCGAGAATGGAAATAAAATAGGCTATTTTAATATAATTATTAAGAAAATCAATGACCACTTTTTGGTTTATAAATAAACATGGTCAAGCATATTGAAAAGAAAAGAGATGTCCGTAAAGAAGAGTGGATGTCTAGATCTTTTCAGTATCCTATTTCTGCTTGTGCTTTTGGTTTGATACTTCATTAGAATAGATATGAAAAAACACATGAGAGATTTTTTAGGTTTTAAATAATTTTATAGTCATAATGGTTGAAACTTCAAAGTAATTGCTTTAGTATATAGTGAGAATGAATTGAGAATAAAAATCACACTCATTTTACAATAGGAATAAATTTTTAGGAGGTTACCAAGCAATGAAATCAACACTGGTGATAAAGGATTTACATGTAGCAGTTGACGGGAAAGAAATTTTAAAAGGTGTGAACCTTGAAATAAATACAGGTGAGTTCCATGCGATTATGGGACCGAATGGAACCGGAAAATCTACTTTATCTTCTGCGATTATGGGGCACCCAAAATATGAGGTGACACAAGGAAGCATCCATTTAGATGGAGAAGATGTGTTGGAAATGGAAGTCGATGAACGTGCAAGAGCAGGTTTGTTTTTGGCGATGCAGTATCCGGCTGAGGTTTCTGGCGTAACCAATGCAGATTTTATGCGTTCTGCAATCAATGCCAAGCGTGGAGAAGGTAATGAGATTTCGCTAATGAAATTTATCCGCAAATTAGATGAGAAGATGGAACTACTCGAAATGGGTGAGAAATACCAACAGCGTTATTTAAATGAAGGCTTTTCTGGCGGTGAGAAAAAGCGTAATGAGGTTCTTCAATTGATGATGTTAGAGCCAAAGTTTGGGATTTTAGATGAAATTGACTCTGGATTGGATATTGATGCATTGAAAATTTGTGCCAAAGGGATTAATGAAATGCGCGGTGAAGCGTTTGGCTGTTTAATTATTACGCATTATCAACGTCTGTTAAATTATATTCAGCCGGATTTTGTTCACATCATGATTGATGGAAAAATTGTAAAATCTGGTGATGCATCCTTGGCAGAGCGTTTGGAAAAAGAAGGATATGACTGGATTAAAAAAGAACTGGGTATTGAAGACGAAGTCCTTTCGTTAGAAGAGTAGTCAAAGGATGGAGGAGGACGAAAAGATGACAAATATACGTGTAGCGGAATCAGAAATTGTCAAGCAGGCACAGGCACGTCAAGAGCCCAAATGGCTGCTTGATTTGAGAGAACAGGCATTTCAAAATATACAGGTCTTACCTTTACCCAATCCGGATAAAATCAATATTGAAAACTGGAATTTTGCTATACAGTCTGTCAGTGCAGATGAATCAATTGAAATTCCGACTGATTTAAAGGCACTTTGGGAAAATGATGATCATAATGTTTTGGTTTTATATAAAGATCAAATTGTATATCAAAAAACAGAAAATATTTTGGAACAATCCGGTGTCATTTTTACAAGTTTATTTGATGGATTAAGAAATCATGAAGCGTTGATTCAAAGCCATTTGCTTCAAAGAGCAATAAAAAGTGATACAAATAAGTTGACAGCTTTGCATACAGCTTGTCTAAATACGGGTGCGTTTGTTTACATTCCAAAGGATGTTGTGATACAAACACCACTTCATATTGTTTTTTTACAAAAAGGTAATGAAGCGTTTCATAATCATGTGTTATTTGTAGCAGATACAAACAGTCAAGTATCTTATGTAGAGACGACCTTTAGTATAGAGGAAACAGAAGAACCTGTATCAGCAACGCTATGCTCTGAGATTTTTGTAAATAACGGTGCAAAAGTAACCTATGGTGTAATTGATTCGCTTGCCAAGAGTGTTACAGCATATGTAAACCGTCAGGCACATGTTGAACGTGATGGGCACTTTGATTGTGCACATGGTGCATTTGGTGATAGTCAAGCGATATTTGAAACTTCCACACATTTATTTGGTGAGGCTTCTAAAGCAAACACAAGAACGGTTACCATCGGTCGTGGTAAGCAAAAGCAAAATTTTACTGTTCAAACTATACATTATGGTAAGCATTCCGAAGGATTTATTTTAAATCATGGCGTTGGAATGGATGAATCTATAACAACCTTTAATGGAATTGGGAAAATTGAATTTGCCGCTGTGAAGGCGGATGCACAGCAGTCTTCAAAAATGTTGATGCTTAGTAAGGCAGCACGTGGAGATGCCAATCCGATTTTGTTAATCGAAGAGCATGATGTAATGGCTGGACATGCTGCCTCGGTTGGAAAAATTGATGAATTACAAATGTATTACTTGATGAGCCGGGGGTTGCCAAGAGAAGAGGCTGAGCGTTTGATTATTCATGGTTTCTTGGCTCCGGTTGTAGCGGAAATTCCAATTGAAAAAGTACGTGATTTATTGGTACGTATGATCGAAGGGAAAGTTTCAAGATGAATTTAGGCAAAGAAATTCGTAAATTTTTTCCGGCACTGGATCAAGAAGTGAATGGGCATCCATTGGTTTATCTAGACAATGCAGCAACGACACAAAAGCCAGTTTCGGTGCTTGAAGCATTGGATAAGTATTACCGGATGGACAACTCCAATGTTCATCGAGGGGTGCATACATTGGGTACAAGAGCAACCGATGCCTATGAAGGTGCGCGGGAAAAGGTACGCAAGTTTATCAATGCCAAGCATTTTGGTGAAGTGATTTTTACACGTGGTGCGACAACTGCTTTAAATATGGTGGCGCAAGGTTACGCACGAAATATTTGTCAGGAAAATGACGAGATTGTATTGACCTATATGGAGCATCATGCCAATTTGATTCCATGGCAGCAAGTCTCTAAGTATACGAAGGCCAAGCTTGTTTATATTCCGATGCAGCCAGATGGTACAATGAAACTTGAAGATATAAAAAAATGTATAACTGATCGAACCAAAATCGTTGCAATGACACATTGTTCCAATGTATTGGGAACAATGAATCCGATTGCTGAGGTTGCAAAACTTGCACATGAGAAGGGTGCGGTTCTTGTTGTAGACGGAGCGCAAAGTACACCACATATGTCAGTTGATGTTCAGGCATTGGATTGTGATTTTTTTGCGATTGCTGGTCATAAAATGATGGGACCAACAGGTATTGGAATTTTATATGGGAAAAAATCATTGTTGGAACAAATGGAGCCATTTGAGTTTGGTGGGGACATGATTGAATATGTTCATTTATATGATTCAACCTGGAATGATTTGCCATATAAATTTGAGGCAGGAACGCCAATTATTGCCGGTGCAGTGGGACTTGGAGCAGCTATTGATTTCCTTAATGAAATTGGTATGAATCAAGTGCAGGACTATGAGCAAAGGCTTGTAAAATATGCAATGGAAAAATTGAAAGAAATTCAAGGCTTTGTCATGTATGGACCAAAAGAACGCAGCGGACTCATTACCTTTAATTTAGAAGGTGTTCACCCGCATGATGTTTCCACAGTTTTGGATATGGATGGTGTTGCAGTTCGTGCTGGACATCATTGTGCACAGCCGTTAATGCGTATGTTGGATGTGACGGCTACAGCAAGGGCCAGTTTTTATATTTACAATACGGAAGAAGAAATCGACCGTTTGGCGGACTCTATTCAAAATGCAAAGGAGTATTTTAACCATGTCTTCTAATCGACAATTAGATACGCTGTACCGTCAAGTGATTATGGATCATTATAAAAATCCTCGGAATAGAGGAAAAATAGACGATGGGAGCTTAACGATTCATTTAAATAATCCGACCTGTGGAGATACCATCAGTCTGCAATTACAGATTGAAGATGATATTGTGAAGAATGTGAAGTTTATTGGAGAAGGTTGTTCCATTTCTTTATCTTCTGCTTCTATGATGACACAGGCGATTAAAGGGAAAAGCATTGAAGAAGCTTTAAAGTTATCTAAAGTGTTTTCTGAATTCATGCAGGGAATTGCACCGCCAGATGATTTAGATTTGGGAGATATTGAAGCTTTACAGGGAGTCTGTAAATTCCCAGCTCGTATTAAGTGTGCTACTTTAGCTTGGAAAGCAATGGAAAAAGCAATTGAGGAGAAAACAAATGAAGTATCAGTTTCAGACAGTCATTGTGGCTGTGAAATGAAAGAAAATGAATCAAAATAAAATGAAGAAATCTTCTCATGGTGGGAGGGAATATTATGTCAAATCATGAAATTGAATTTGGTGAGTACCAGTATGGTTTTAAGGATAAAGATGTGTCGGTTTTCCGTGCCGAGAAAGGTTTAACACGTGAAATTGTTGAGAATATTTCTAGAATGAAAGAAGAGCCCGAATGGATGCTTGAGTTTCGATTAAAGTCATTAGAAATGTTTTATCAGCTTCCGATGCCGCAATGGGGTGGAGATTTATCAGAGTTGGAATTTGAGGATATTACATATTATGTAAAACCATCTGAAAAATCGGAACGCTCATGGGATGAGGTTCCAGAGGAAATTAAAAATACATTTGATAAATTAGGTATTCCTGAAGCTGAGCAAAAATTTTTAGCAGGGGTCAGTGCACAGTATGAATCTGAGGTTGTTTATCATAATATGGAAAATACATGGGAAGAGCTTGGTGTGATTTTCAAAGATACAGATAGTGCTTTGAAGGAAAATGAGGATATTTTTCGTCAGTATTTTGGTAAACTGATTCCTCCAGCAGACAATAAGTTTGCGGCACTAAATTCTGCAGTATGGTCTGGTGGGTCATTTATTTATGTACCAAAGGGTGTTCATTTAAAAGATCCACTTCAAGCTTATTTCCGCATTAATTCTGAGAAAATGGGACAATTTGAGCGGACATTGATCATTGTAGATGAAGGTGCAAATCTACATTATGTTGAGGGCTGTACGGCTCCGACTTATACCACACATTCTTTACATAGTGCTGTGGTGGAAATTTTTGTAAATAAGGATGCAACTTGTCGTTATTCAACCATTCAAAACTGGGCAAATAATGTATACAATCTTGTTACAAAGCGTGCCATTTGTGAAGCTGGTGGTACGATGGAATGGGTGGATGGCAATATTGGTTCAAAATTGACAATGAAATATCCAGCTTGTATTTTAAAAGGTGAAGGTGCACGCGGTATGACACTTTCGATTGCATTGGCAGGTAAAGGACAGCATCAGGATGCTGGTGCAAAAATGATTCATCTTGCGCCGAATACATCTTCAACCATTGTTTCAAAATCAATTTCAAAGCATGGTGGAAATGTCACCTATCGCGGAGTTGTCCATTTTGGTCGTAATGCATCAGGTTCGCGCTCCAATATTGAGTGTGATACTTTGATTATGGATGATAAATCAAAATCGGATACAATTCCATACAATGAAATTTTAAATGACGATATTTCATTGGAGCATGAAGCAAAGGTTTCTAAGGTTTCTGAGGAGCAGCTGTTTTATTTGATGAGTCGTGGCTTATCGGAATCAGAAGCAACAGAAATGATTGTTATGGGCTTTATCGAGCCGTTTACAAAAGAATTACCAATGGAATATGCTGTTGAAATGAATCGCTTAATTAAATTCGAAATGGAAGGTAGTATTGGGTAAACGTTGGTATACCAACAATATGAATAGGTTTGGTCGGTGTAAAAAGGTTGGTGTGCCGATTTTGTGCCGACCAAACTAAAAAATAAAAATCAAGATCTTCTTGATGTGTAATTGACGAACTTTAATAGTTCGTCTTTTTCTATTTTTTTAGTGATATCCAAGTAAGTATTGTTAGTTGTAACAGTGGTACCATGACCCAGTCTATCAGCAATAAATTTAACCTTCGCACCCGCTTTTAGTAACAATATTGCATGCGTGTGTCTAAAAGCATGAAGTCCTTTATACTCAACACCGGCACCATTACAATATTTATTAAGCATTCCTCGAACGGTTGATGGAGTTAGATAATTACCAGAGTAATTTTGAAAAATAATTCCGTCATTATTTTTATGAAATGTACTGTTTTTCAAAATCATTTCGTTTTGTACCATCTTAAATTTTTTTAACAATAGCAACTAAAATACTTTCAGTTGGAAAATGGTATTGGGAAATTGAATTTACGCAAGGTAAAACAATGGAAACGGGTGTGGTTTTGTTACAATCAGACAATAGTAAAATTGACAAGTATAGGGGATACTATGGATACTCAGGAAACAAAGTTAAAAATGTTGATGGTAGTATAGTAAGTGAAGGTTATGGAAGTACGTATTCTACAAATACAATCGGTGTGGCAGTGGATTTAGATAAGGGTACCTTAGAGTTTTTTAAAGATGGCATGAGCCAAGGGGTCGCTTTTAATGATATAAATATTTTAAAGAGTGTATGTCCTTATACAGTAAATCGAACAACAGGTGGAGCAGGTGCGGTAACAGCAGTTGCTCATTTCAAACGTTCATCTTTCAAATACCCGATTCCAGAAGGATTCAAACCTTATGCAGAGGTTTAACGTAATAAAGCATGGTAAAGTAGTCTACCATGCTTTTTTTAGACACCGTATTGCACTAGCCAGGTGCAAGCTGTGACCACATGTATTGCTTTCTCTATTTTTAAGGCATCCGATATGGGTGTCTTTTTGGTATAAAAAAGAACCTCATTCACGAGGTTCTGAAATGCATAACTCATCTAGGGTTACGTTTAAGGCTTTGGCGAGTTTGTATAGTGTAGACACTTTGCAGTCACCACGTTTTTCCAAATCTTGGATGGTTCGTATTGGTACATCACTCATATGAGATAGTGCAGGAACAGACAGACCCTGTTTTAGTCTAATTTCTTTTAAAACCAAACGCATTGTTCTCACATCCTTTTAATTTGTAAATAGGTAGTAAATCACATAACAGAGAAATGCGATTGAACCCATATTTAAAGCTAGTTTTAATAATTCTTTAATCATTTGTTTTCATGAAACGGATATGATATATTTTAGATAAGGTTAAGGGCTTTCGCCCTCAACGCTTATATCATCTTGATAAGAATGTCTACCAAAAATTTGATGACGATAATTCTTATCAAAAGCTTAATGAGTTGGTCGCAAAACTCATTAAGCTTTTTTAATTTCCGTTTCATTTGTTCGCCTCCTTTCTATATTTAGATTATACCACGTTATAACGTGTTTGTAAATAGAAAATATTTTAAAAAAAATATTTTATAGATAAATGTTTGGGGTGAAAAAATGAAAGGTATGGAAATTTGTACTTGTGATATCGAAAGGGTGCTGGGGTTAAATGAACAGCCAAAAATACTATGACAAATACAAGCGGAATAAAGAGCGTAAAGCCTTCTACCAATCGGCGGCATGGGAGAAGTGCAGGAGACTAGCCTTAGAGCGTGACAGCTATCTGTGTCAGGACTGCCTGAAGCAGAACATACTTACACCTGCGGATATGGTGCATCACATTAGAGAATTAAAGGACTGTCCTCAGTTGTCATTGACACTCAGTAATCTTGTGTCCTTATGCAATGCTTGCCACAACAAGAAGCATATAAGAACAGGACGCAAAGAAAAAATATATTCAACGAAAATAAAAGTAATAAAATCAAAAGCAAATGAAGAAAAGATATAGCCCCCCCTCCCTTAAAAATGTATTTTGGCATACAGGGACCGAGGTGGGCCCTTTCCTTTTCTGCGCGGATAATTTTTTATGAAAGGGGGTAAGCCTATGACCGTTCCAACAGCGAAGATGCTTCGAGATTATCTCGGGGAGAACTATGAGGAATCTGATGAAGAATTGATAAAATTATATCTTGAAACCCATCAATTTTATCGCCGTTTGCAGAAAGAAGTTAAAAATTCTGAGCTGCTTTATGAACATACGAATAAATTTTGGGCTACAAATATGGTGAAAAACCCCCTTACGATTGAACCGACAAAAACCGTGCAAACTTTGAACAACCTTTTGAAATCTTTAGGGTTGACACCGGCGCAGCGTAAAAAGTTAAGGAGTGGTGAGGGAGAAGATGATTTCGATTCTTTCTAATCCATCTGAAAAACTTTTGACAACTTGGTATGCCGAAAATGTTGTGAACGGAAAAACAATTGCTTCTCAAAAAGTAACACAAGCGTGCCAAAGACATTTAAATGATTTGGACAGACAAGGAACGGACGACTTTCCTTGGATTTTCGTAGAAGAAAAAGGGCATCGACCAATTAGGTTTATAGAGTTGTTTTGTAAGCCATCAAAGGGAGATTTTAATAAACTGGTTCTCCAATCTTGGCAACACTTTACAATAGGTTCGATATTCGGATGGGTTCATAAAGATACAGGGATAAGGCGCTTTAAAGAAGCGCTTATTTTCGTTGGGAGAAAAAACGGAAAAACAACCAAAATATCAGGTGTTTCTCTTTATGGCGTTAGCAAAGACAATGAAAACGGAGCAGAAATACATTTGCTTGCGAATTCTATGAAGCAAGCAAGGTTGCTTTTTGATGAATCTAAAGCAATGATTAAAGCTTCTCCCTTGTTAAAGAAAAAATTTAGAACTCTACGTGATGCTATTCACTTTGATAAAACCGTTTCCAAGATAGAGCCACAAGCTTCAGATTCAGAAAGGCTTGACGGTTTGAATACTCATATAGGTGTATTCGATGAAATACATG